>ENA-ORLD01000294-ORLD01000294.1-human-gut-metagenome-genome-assembly--contig:-NODE-294-length-10701-cov-7.7244_pt1 | contig 10701 bp, 10 predicted proteins | sample MGYA00243067_ERZ508824 | MGnify/ENA primary metagenome ERZ508824 (study PRJEB26277, sample SAMN04329789) | human gut metagenome | biome: human-associated habitat | host: Homo sapiens | place: USA... | reverse complement strand
TGCGGTAACGGCCCGCAAAGGGGATCGAGGCCATTGCGCGCTCGGTCACCAGCTCGGGAACGGTATTGTCATAGCTGTTGGGGAAAATGATACCCAACGCATTGGTGTTCTGTCTCAGCATACTTCCACACCCTCCTTGACGGATTCAAACACTTTTGCGCCCTCCTTGACGGTAGCGCCTGCGCCGATGGTCAGACCGGTGCCAACGTGGGCAATAGCGCCATCGCCGCCGACCTTTGCACCTGCGCCCACAACAACGTCCTCAGCAAGGATGCAGCGCTTGACCACGGCACCTGCCTTGACCACGACACCGTCCATCAGCACGGCGTCCTCAACGGTAGCGCCCTCTTCCACAACGACGCCTGCGCTCAGCACAGAGTGCTTGACATTGCCGTAGATCTTGCAGCCCTCGGTGATGAGGGAGTCCTGCACAACGGCGCGCTCGCCGATCTTCTGGGCGGGCAGCACGGGGTTGCGGCTGTAGATCTTCCAGGTCTTATCAAAGATATCGATGCCGGAGTTCTCGGGGTCCAGCACTTCCATGTTGGCTTCCCACAGGCTGTCGATGGTGCCCACATCGCGCCAGTAACCGGCAAAGCGGTAGGCGTACATCTTGCGGCCGTCACGCAGCAGGGCGGGGATGATGTTCATGCCGAAGTCGTTCTTGGAGTTGGGGTCGGCCTCGTCCTCGATCAGATACTTCTTGAGCACATCCCAGTTGAAGATGTAGATGCCCATGGATGCCAGATTGGACTTGGGCACCGGGGGCTTCTCCTGGAACTCGGTGATGCGGTCGGTCTCGTCTGCCACCATCAGGCCGAAGCGGGAAGCTTCCTTCCAGTCCACTTCCATAACGGCCACAGAGAACTCTGCGCCCTTTTCCTTGTGGAAGCGCAGGAAGTCGGCGTAGTCCTGCTTGCAGATCTGGTCGCCGGACAGGATGATGACGTACTCGGGATCATAGCTGTCGATGAAGCCGATGTTCTGGTAGATGGCGTTTGCAGTGCCCTTGTACCAGTCGGTGCCGTTTGCCTGCTCGTAAGGGGGCAGGGTGTGCACACCGCCGTGCAGACGGTCCAGATCCCAAGGCTGACCGTTACCGATGTACTCGTTCAGCTTTTGGGGCTGGTACTGCGTTGCGATACCAACGGTGTCGATATCGGAGTTGACGCAGTTGGACAGCGGGAAGTCCACGATGCGGTACTTACCGCCGAAGGACACCGCAGGTTTTGCCGTCTTTTGTGTCAGCGCGTATAAGCGCGAGCCACGTCCACCGGCAAGGATCATTGCCACGATTTCTTTTGCCATAGCTTTATTCTCCCCTTTAGCATTTCCGTTTTGGAAATGATAGTCAACAGATCAGAATGTTCGTGCGTGCATCCGTGTGGGCATCCTTACTCCTTGGGTGCTTTTGCTTTGCGGGTGCGCTTTGCGGGTTTGGTTTCTGCTTCGGTCTCAGGCTTTGCTTTTGCCGCAGTCTTTGCCTTGGCGGCGGTTTTCTTTACCGGCTTTTCCGCTGCCGTCTCGGGCTTTGCTTTGGACTTGGCAGCGGTCTTTTTTGCTTTTTCCGGTTTTTCATCCGCCGTTTCGGCGGCCTTGGCCTTGGTGGTGCGGGTCTTTTTTACCGGCTTGTCGGCGTCCGGCTCGGCTTTGGCCTTGCGGGTCGTCTTTTTTACCGCCTTTTCCACGGCGCCCTTGACGGTGGATTTTTTGGCGGTCTTTTTTGCCGGTTTGTCCGTGCTGTCCTCTGCTGCCTTGCGGGTGCGCTTTGTGGGCACCTCAAAGTACAGGGTGCTCATGGGCGGCAGGGTAACGGTGATGCTCTGCTCAAAGCCGTGCTGCGGCTTTTTGTGGGTGCGCAGCGGCTTGTTGTGCACAGTGCCGGAGCCGCCGAAAGCGGCATCATCGCTGTTCAGAATTTCCTTGTAAGTGCCGGACACCGGTGCGCCGAGGGTGTAGCCCTCGCGCAGGACGGGGTTGAAGTTGCAGATGACAAGGATCTGCTTACCGGCGGCATCCTTGCGCAGGAAAGCGATGACGCTCTGCTGCGAGTCGTCCGGCACGATCCACTGGAAGCCCTCCCAGCTGTAATCGATCTGCCAGAGGGCAGGGTGCTCTTTATAGAAGGCGTTCAGGGTGCGGACGTAGTTCTGCAGTTCGGCGTGCTTGTCGTAGTCCAGCAGCATCCAGTCCAGCTGCTTTGTCTCGTTCCACTCGGCAAACTGACCGAACTCCTGTCCCATGAACAGCAGTTTCTTGCCCGGGTGCGCCATCATGTAGCCGAAGAAGGTGCGCAGATTGGCAAACTTGTCGTCGTACTCGCCGGGCATCTTGTTCAGCAGGCTGCCCTTGCCGTGCACTACTTCATCGTGGCTGATGGGCAGGACGAAGTTCTCGCTGAAAGCGTAGAAGAAGCTGAAAGTCACCTTGTTGTGGTTGCCGGCACGGAACAGCGGGTCGGTCTTCATGTAGCTGAGCATATCGTTCATCCAGCCCATGTTCCACTTGAAGTTGAAGCCAAGGCCGCCGTCCGAAGCAGGCTTTGTGACCATGGGCCATGCAGTGGATTCTTCCGCGATCATGTACTTGTGGGGGTGACGGCCCAGCACGGTGTTGTTCAGCTTGCGCAGGAAGGCGATGGCTTCAAGGTTCTCCTTGCCGCCGTCCTTATTGGGCTCCCATTCGCCCTGCTTGCGGTTGTAGTCCAGATAGAGCATGGAAGCCACGGCGTCCACCCGCAGACCATCAATGTGGTACTGCTCCAGCCAGTACAGTGCGCTGGAAATGAGGAAGCTCTGCACCTCGTTGCGGCCAAAGTCGAACACCATGGTGCCCCACTCCTTGTGCTCACCGCGCTTGGGGTTGGGGTCCTCGTAGCAGGCCTCGCCGGCAAACTTGTACAGTCCGAACTGATCCTTGGGAAAGTGGGCGGGCACCCAGTCCATGATGACGCCGATGCCTGCGGCGTGCATCTTATCCACAAAGGCCATAAAGTCCTTGGGGGTGCCGTAGCGGCTGGTGGGAGCAAAATAGCCGGTGACCTGATAGCCCCAGCTGCCGTCAAACGGATATTCCATCACCGGCAGCAGCTCTACATGGGTGTAGCCCATATCCTTGATGTACGGGATCAGCTCGTCCGCCAGCTCGGAGTAGTTGTAGGGCTTGCCGCCCTCCTTCAGCTTCCAGCTGCCGGCGTGCATCTCGTAGATATTCATCGGGCCGTTGATCACATCCGCCTTTTTCTGTGCGGTCTGCCATGCGGCGTCGTGCCATGCAAAGCCGGACAGGTCGTAGACCTTGCTGCCGTTGGACGGACGGGTCTCGGCGTGGAAAGCGTAAGGATCGGCCTTGTAGACAAGGTCGCCTGCGCGGGTGGTCACGCAATATTTATAAACATCGTATTCCTTCATGCCGGGAATGAACAATTCCCACACGGAATCGCCATCCACCTTGCGCATGGGATGGCTGCCGGGCTTCCAGCTGTTGAAGTCGCCCACAACGCTGATGGCTGCGGCGTGCGGTGCCCATACACGGAACACAACGCCGGACTCCCCGACCCGTGTTTCCAGATGTGCGCCGAAGTAGCGGTAAGCCTCGCAGTTATTGCCCTGCTTGAACAGGTACACCGGCAGATCCGATGTATTGCTCTGAATCTTTTCTTCGGTCGGTTTCATAGACTGCTCCTCCCCGTGCGGAAGCCGAAAGCGGCTTTCGCAGCTTTGTACTCTTTTATATTAAAAGGTTTTTACCATTTTTGCAAGACTTTTTGTCCGAAAATCAAATACAATTAACACAAATTTTCTGGCATTCTCTGTATGTTGTGGGCATACCATCCAAAATTTGCAGCTCGACATCGTGTAAACTGCTCATTTGACAAACGGTTCCGGCGAAAGCGTTGCGAAAACAGAAAAGGGGTCGGGGAAAGCCCGCAGACTTTCCCCGACCCCGAAATAAAAATAGTTTTCTGCTTAACATCAAAAGAGACCGCTGCACAGTTTGTACAGCGGTCTCTTTGCGTGGTTATTGTGTTTTGTTTACGGCTCAGCCCACAACGTAGACGTTGACCTGAATGGCGCCGTTGATAACGCTTTCGGCGTAGGTCTCGTAGAACAGGTCTACAAGGATCTGCCCTTTTTGGACGGCGATGCCGGTATCGGTGGCTACGGCGTAGCCGTAGACGAACTTGCCGTCGGTGGAAGTGATGTAGAGCTTGGTGCCGTAGGGGATCACGTCCGGATCCACAGCCACGGTGCCGTAGCCCAGTCCCAGACCGGAAGAGCCCTTGCCGCCACGGGAATAGTAGCCGGTGGCCTTGCCGGTGAGCACCTTGCTATAAGAGGTAGGGGCGTTGGTGGTGCCGTCCGCGCCGGTCAGGGGGGACACCGGTGCGCCTGCGCCGTAGGTCTTGATGACGTGGTCGGTGGGCTCCACCGTAGTTGTGGTATCCACAACGGTGCTGTTCTCCAGCTCACCGTCCACATAGCGGTCGCGGGTGGTCACGGTCTGCTGACCGGCTGCGCCGTGCTGCATAGTAGTGGTGCGGCCGGTGTTGCGGAAGTACAGGCTGGTGTAGACATACTGAGTGTCGTAGGGGATAGCCTGTGTCTCCACACGCTCTTCGTAGTCCACACGGTGGACCACGATCTTGCTGCCGGCTGTCACGATGTGATCCAGCGCCGGCTCGGTGTAGTCGTCCCCTTCAAGGGTGATGCCGGCGCGCTCCAGCGCATCGGCTACGGTGCCGTACACCAGCTTGACCGGGTACTCCTGCCCGTCGGCGGTGATGCTGACGGAGAATGCGCGCTCGATATTCAGGGATGCAAGATTGCCGCTGAACGCGGTGTAGTAGACCTCATCGCCCTCTTCAGAGCGGATGCCGGAAAGGTGCATGACCTGTGCGGGGGAAGCAGCGGCATCGGTCACAAGAACCTGCCGCGCACCATTGGAGTCGGTGACGTAGGTCAGCCGCAGATTTGCAGCGGTGACGCCAAGGGTAGCCACAAGGCATACCACCATGACACAAAATGCCAGCACACGGGGAGATACTGCCTGCTTTGCGGCAGTAACTGCTTTCTTCAATTTAACGGAAGCGATACGAGACAACTCCTCTCTTTGTCGTATTTGGTGCGGCCGCGGGTATTGCATCGGCACCCCGGCCGCCCGGACTGCGGCGGCTGGGGATATAAGCGCCGCACAGTCAAATACGATGCTCTCTTTGGGTAAAAGAAGAAGCATCGTATTACAGGTTGGAATCCGCTTTGGACAGACCACAAAACTGCCCCGGCACGGGCCGCATCTGCCCATGCCGTGCCGTACGCAGGACGGCTTTTTACTTCATCCAGATAGAATTTAAACGCTGCAACGTTCGTTGCACAAACGGTATTTTACCAGACCGTAAAGCATCTGTCAAATCTGTGTCTCGCATTTTGTTAGATTTGTAACATAGTTTTTTGTGCAATTTTCACAGTGTTTTCTTTTATATTTTGGTTTTTAGGTGGTTTCCTTCTGATTTTTGCCTTTTTTCTGCGCATGATTTGTTCATGAATTTTTAACATTTGCGCCGGCTTTTTTTCCTGCAAATAAGGCCGCAGATACTGCCGCTGCGCCCAAAACAAGCTGCCCCACATCGCGGGTTTTGCATGGAAAACCTGCGGGGGAATTACCCTGCTCCGGCAGGGGAAAACGGCCTGCCTCTGCGGGGCAGAAACCCCGTTTAGCAAAATGCCGAAGAACAGAAAATTTCACATTTTCTGTACACACTGGATAGTTTTGCGCCCCCGGCGGTACAATCGGGACAGCAAACAGAAAAGGAGGTTTTGCATGGAGATCGAGATCCTTGAACAGCAGTGCGGCGGCACCGAATTTGTGCCCAGCCCGCACCGGCTGCACCTTGGCGCACAGAACGCCGAGGGGGTGGACCGGCTGCAGTTCATCCTGCCCGCAGCGTGGGCGGAGTGCACGCTGGCGCTGTACCTGCGCCGCAGCGACGGGGTGCAGCTGGCCGCCATTCCGCTGGACACCGACGGCAGCGTGACGGTGGACCGCCGCCTGACCGGCAGCGTGCGGGGACAGTGGATGCTGGCCGCCATGGGCAGCGGCGGCTACACCGCCTACACCCGCCCCGGCAGCTACGACGTGTACGCCACCCTGCCCACGGACGGCGGCAGTGAGGAGCTGCCGCCCTCGGTGCACGAGCAGTTCGTGGCGCGCGTGCTGGAAAGCGCCCGCGCCGCAGCGGAGAGCGCCCGCCGCGCCGAGAACGGTGCGGCAGACACGGCCGTGCAGGCGGCGCTGGCGCAAAAGGCTGCGGACAAGATCCTTGCCGACCGCACCGATGCCGACGCCTGCGCAAAGCGGGCGGAGGCCGCTGCGCTGCGGGCCGAGAGCTATGCCCCTGCCGATGGACGGGTGCTGAGCGTGAACGGCAAGGGCGGCGCGGTGCGGCTGACCGCACAGGATGTGGCGGCGGTGCCGCGCCCGGCACAGCCTTTGCCCGGCGCGGTGGTGCGCATCCTCAGCGTGAATAGTGCCACCGGTGCGGTGCAGACGGACACGACCCCGCTGTCGGTTCTGCGCGCCTCTGGGCGCAGCGAGACCGTGCCCACAGCGGAAACGTCCGGCGCAGTGCGTGCAGACGGGCAGTACGGTGTTGCGGTGCGGGCAGACGCCACCCTGACCACCGTGCCCGCCACAGCGGCACAGCTGGACCGCATGACCGAAGCCTATGCGCCCCTGACCCCGGCGCTGCTGCCCTACGGCGTAAAAAAAGCGCTGACCAGCGCCGCCGGGGCGGCGGGCTGGTCGGCGCAGGAAAAGGCGGCAGCGCTGCTGCAGCTGGGCGCAGATGACCGGTTCTACTCCAAGGCCGAAGCTGACCGGAAATTCGGCACGGCCTACACGCTGCCGTGTGCCACCGCCGCCGTGCTGGGCGGCGTAAAGGCCGGGCGGGGAGTGACTGTGGGCGCAGACGGAACATTGGAGGTGACCAGAGAAAACCTGAACGCGGTACTGGGCTTTAGCCTGACAGAAAAACTGGAACGACTGGAAAGGATGATGAATATGGATGGAAAACTGGTCTACACCGGCGCAGGCGTTGCGGGCAAATCTGCCACGAGCCTGACCGTGCCGGGCACGGTGAATTACATTGTGGTGCGGATGGTGGCACCCACGGCAGAAAACGACGCAAACCCGGTCGCCGCTGCTGCGGACTACGGCAGCACCCGCATCGTGCGGGGCGGCACAGCGGTGGCCATGGTGGGCGGCACGAGCTCTGATCTGAGCAACGGCGTCAAGTGCAGCGGCGCAGCGCCTGTGCGGATGAACTTTGCAGACAGCGGCGTGCTGAGCATAGGCGTTGTGAGAACGGACACGAGTCTCAGCTTTGAGTATCCCTTTAACGTAGAAGGCTACCAGTATGTGTAAGGGTGGTGCGGCATGAACGAGATGACCATCCGGCTGGACAAAAACGGCGCGGCAGCCGTGCCCGGCGGGCAGCTGCTGCTGGGGTATGCGGGCAACCGGGGCAACTACCGGCTGCGTATCGAGCAGCGGGGCGAGTGGAAGGGACTGACCGTGTGCGCCCATTGGCACACCCCCGGTGCAAGTGCAGCCCAGCTTGTGGAAAACGGCGTTCTGGAGGTTCCGGCGGCGGTGACGGCCGTGCCCGGTGCGGGCTGCATCACCTTTGAGGGGTCGGACGGCAGCCGCACCGTGACCAGCGCCGATGTGCGGTGCAAAGTGTGTGCCAACAGCGGCACGGCAGAGGGTGCACTGCCCGCACCGGCTACCTCTGCATGGGAGGCGCTGGTAAGGCTGCTGGGCGCGGGCGGCATTTCCGCAGAGGAAAAACAGGCGCTGCTGGCAGTGCTGCGGCTTCTGGCGGCGGGCAATGACGCAGCCATGACGGCCTATGCCCGTCTGGAAGCGCTGTGGAGCGCCCCGCAGCCGCCGAAGGAGAACGTTTTTGCCGTGCTGGGACGGGCGATCCTTGGAAAAATGAGCTTAGGGAGGAACGAATGAGCTACGAAAAACAAAACTTTGTGGACGGCCAGACCCTGACGGCTGCCCACCTGAACCACATGGAGGAGGGCATTGCAGCAGCCGGCGGCTTTACCGCAGGTGCAAAGGAACTGCTGCTGACCCTGTTTGAAAACGCGGCCTACAAGACCGGCGATGCACAGTCTGCCCTGAATGCCCTGCGCGCAGAGTGGGGCGGCAGTGCACAGGACATTCCGGTGCAGAGCGTGAGCCTGAGCGCCGCGATCCTGAACCTGAGCGAGGGCGAGAGCCAGACCCTGACCGCCATGGTGCTGCCCGCGAACGCTGCCAACAAATTGGTGTGGTGGAGCGTTTCGCCCGCCGGCCTTGCTACGGTGGCAGGCGGCACGGTGACTGCCGTGAAGGCCGGCATCTGCACGGTGACAGCTACGGCAGGCGGCAAGAGCGCCAGCTGCACGGTGAATATTGCGCAGGCGGAGACAGCACAGCTGATCTACACCCTGCCCGCCGAAACGGAGCTGACCAGCGGCTTTGACACCGGCCTGAAGCTGCTGGAGCACGCTTCCACCGAGTCGCCGCAGTACACCATTCTGGTGGACGCAAAGGCGGGGGACAACTTTGACGCAAGCACATGGCCAGCCTTCCTGCACTGCCTGACCGAGACCGGCAGCACCGCCATCCTGCCCGGCTTCAACTCCACCAGCAGTCCGCTGAATAATAAAACGGAGTTCGCCTACTACAACTACGGCGGCGTTACCCTGTCGGACAGCATCGAGCACCTCAAGACCCGCACGCGGTATGTGGTGCAGCTTGACGGTAAAAAGTACCGCGGCGGCAGCACCTACTGCCCGATGACTGAATGGCTGACCTGCAACGGCACGATCACCGATGTGCCCCAGACCTTCCTGATCGGTGCGGCACAGAGCGCGGACGGCAGCAAAAAGCAGCAGTTCTGGCCGGGCACGCTGTATCAGTGCAAGGTGTACAAGGGCCTGCTGAGTGATAACCGGATAAAAGCATATATCAATAAGGGGTGGTAAGATGGAGATATACGACATCAACGGTCAGATCATTGACCCGCTGGCGGGAAAAACACTGTACGTTGCAGGCGACAGCATCGCCTATGGCAAGGGCAGCGCGGGCGGCTACGGCACGTGCATGGCAGACCGGCACGGACTGCAGCTGATCAACGAAGCGGTGGACGGTGCAACGCTGGCGACTCTGGTCCCTGACAATGTGAACGGCGGTTACCGCACCAGCATCGGCATGACCGTGAAAAGCTCTACGGAGCTGGAAAAGGCAGACTACATCCTGCTGGAGGGCGGCGTGAATGATGCATGGAACAATGCCAAGCTAGGCGCGCTGAACGGAAGCTTTGATCCGGCGTTCTATATGGGGGACACGATCGGTACGCTGGAAGCGATGCTGGACGATCTGACCAAAAAGCACAGTGATAAGCGTGTGGCCTATGTGTTCCCGCACGGCGGACTGTTTGCCAGCAGCGAAAACTGGTACAAGACCTACAAGCCCGCGATCCTTTCGGCGCTTAAAAAGTGGGGCGTGCCCTATGTGGATATTGAGGAATGCGCCCCGCCCATGGGTGCCCACGGCGTCAGCGAGCTGAGCGACAAGTACACGATTGATGGCACACACCCCAACAAGGCCGGCTACGAGCGGTTTTACATGGAGCCCATCGCAGCACTGCTGAAGCGGCTGTAAGGGGGGACACAATGGCATTGCAGGCATACTCTCTTGCCCGGGACGGCGAAGCGTACCTCTCGCCCCATTTCAGGGTGCAGGAGTTCCGCTGTAAAGACGGCAGCGACCCGGTTTTCGTTGACACAGCGCTGGTGGAACTTCTGGAGCAGCTGCGGGCGCATTTTGGCAAGGCGGTGACCATTACCAGCGGCTACCGCACCCCGGCGCACAACGCCAAAGCGGGCGGGACGAGGTTCAGCCAGCATCTGTACGGACGGGCGGCAGATATCCGGGTGCAGGGCGCAAGCGTAGAGGAGGTAGCCGCCTGTGCCGAGCGCCTGCTGCACGGCGGCGGCGGCGTGGGAAGATACCCGGCAAAGGTGGGCAGAGCCGCCGGCTGGGTGCACGTGGACACCCGGGCAGAAAAAGCGCGGTGGAAGGGGTGAGCGCGATGGAGAGCATCATCTCGGCCATTCTTGCCGGTGCAGTGACCCTGATCGGTGTGCTGATCGCCAACGGCAAAAGTCAGGCGGTGACCGACACCAAACTGGAGGAGCTGACCCGGGAGGTGCGGGAGCATAACAACTTTGCCCGCCGCGTACCCATTTTAGAAGAACAGATGAAGGTGGCGAACCACCGCATCGCAGATCTGGAGAAAGAGAGGAACTGAAGCTATGAACGATACCCATTGCAAAATTTCTGCCGCCACGCTGGCGCGCACGGCTGCGCTGGCGCTGGCACTGACCAATCAGGTGCTGAGCGCCTGCGGAAAACCCATGCTGCCCATTGAGAGCGCCACCGTGGAGCAGCTGGTGACCACCGGTCTGACCGTGGCCGCCGCCCTTGCGGGCTGGTGGAAGAATAACTCCTTCACCCCGGAGGCCATTGAGGCCGACGGCTATCTGGAAAAGCTGCGGAAGGAGAAGTGAAAAGCGAGCGAGCCCCTGCACGGCAAACTGTGCAGGGGCTCTCTCGCTTTGCTGAGAAAAGGATAACAAAAAACGG
>ENA-ORLD01000291-ORLD01000291.1-human-gut-metagenome-genome-assembly--contig:-NODE-291-length-10732-cov-7.34073_pt1 | contig 10732 bp, 10 predicted proteins | sample MGYA00243067_ERZ508824 | MGnify/ENA primary metagenome ERZ508824 (study PRJEB26277, sample SAMN04329789) | human gut metagenome | biome: human-associated habitat | host: Homo sapiens | place: USA... | reverse complement strand
ATTGTAGCATTCCGCTGGAGAGCGGTCTATAAATACTACTATTTTATTATACGAGTAGCACCCATGCCGAAGCCGCACAGACCCGAAACGATGACCGCCGCATCGTAGTCCCTTCCCATCACGTTATACGCCACCACAATGACATACACGATCATGAACAGCGTCTGCCCTGCCAGCAGGATGACCAGCGGCAGCGCCAGCTCTGCCAGCTGCCAGATCTTCAGGGTGATCATTGCCATGCCTAAGAACAGCGACAGGCAGATACCGCCGATATCGTTGATCTCGCCCATATATACGGTGTAGCCGCCGCCGTACTCGCCCACGTTGCGGATGATGGCCGCCGCGATCATAGCACCGATATAGATGGGGAAGGTCATCCCGGTCAGGGACAGCAGCTTGGAAAGCACTGTGCCGATGCCCATGGCAAGGATCAGCTGAAAGCTGGCCGCAGGGTACATACTGTGCCGCTCGTGCTTGATCTCCTCCTCCACCAGCAGGCTGTCATCCTCTGTCACCGCAGTGTCCAGCAGATGGTGCCGCTCAATAAGCATTTTGCCGATGGGACCGCCCATCATGCTGCCCGCGATCAGTCCATAGGTGGCGGCGGCGGTGCACAGGGTGGTTGCGCCCCGGATGCCAAAATCCTCCAGCACCGGGCCGAAGGCACCCGCCGTGCCGTGGCCGCCCACCATGGGAATGGAGCCGGTGCACAGCCCCACCAGCGGGTCCACCTGCAGCAGGCTAGCCAGCCCCACTGCAATAAAGTTCTGGCTGACGATCAGCACAATGACCACGCCCAGAAATACGATCATCGCCCTGCCGCCGCTTTTCAGCACCTTCAGGTTTGCCTGAAAGCCTACTGAGGTGAAGAACATCACCATGCAGACCTCCTTGAGGATGTCGTCAAAGGCGAACTCTGCCACGCCGGTAACATAGCACACACAGGTAAAAATGGCGAACAGCACGCCGCCGATGACCGGAGCCGGGATGCAGAATTTTTCCAGCATCCGCACCCGCTCCCGCAAAAATTTGCCCAGCAGCAGCACCAGCACCGAAAGTGCCAGAGTCTGATACTTATCCAGTTCTATCTTCTTATCGACTTTCTTTCCCTCTGTTTCCCGGCAGCATTCAGGATGCCACCGTGATGTCTGCCGTCTTATAGTAGGCGGCAGCTCCCTTGTGGAACGGGATGCCCACGCCCTCGGTCGCTTCGGCTTCGGTATCCAGCCGGATACCCAGCTGCGTGCTCAGGTTTTCGCGCCCGTCGAACAACAGCTTTGTCAGCTGCTCCACCTGCTTTTCCGGCAGCGCCGCGCTGGCCAGCAGCACCGCTTTTACGCCTACCGTCTGCACTTCCTCTTCCTGTCCGGGGTAAGTGCCCGCCGGAATGGTGCACACGCTGTAGCTGCTGCAGCTGTCCTGCAGACGCTTTGCAGCCGCACCGTCCACACACAGCAGCCGGATGCCGCAGTCCTCCGCCAGCGCGGTCACCACCGCACTGGGCGCACCGGCCGTGATGAACATGGCATCGACCCTGCCAGCTTTCAGCTGCGCAGCGGCATCCTCGTAATTCAGGTTGATGGCCTCCACCAGGCGGTCGTTCAGGCCGTAGGCAGACAGGATCTGCCATGCGTTCTGCTCTGAACCGGACTCCTCCGCACCGATACTCACCGTTTTACCCTGCAATTCTTCTACGGACTGGATATCAGAATCCGCCCGCACGATCACCTGACAGGCCTCGGTATACAGTGCAGCGACCGCGCAGAATTTGTTTTCCATCTCCTCATCCTGAAAAATGCCGCTCTGCTCGTAGGCATCCTGCACAAGGTCTGCCTGTGCCACCGCCAGCTGCAGGTAATCCCCCATCAGCAGACGCAGGTTTGCCGCAGACCCGGCGGTATTCTTCAGTTCCACAGCGCCGTTCCCGCTGTCATTTTCCAGCGCCGCAAAGCCCTCGCCAAAGGCGTGGTATACGCCGCCCTCTCCGGCTACGCCCATGCGCATCCGCCGGGCAGTGTCGGCAGACGTGCAGCCCGCCAGCAGCAGCGCCGCCAGCATAATTCCCGCTAGCAGCACCGCAATTCCTTTGTGTTTCAATGTTTGCACCCCGCATTCTCTCTGCCGCCGCAGTGCAGCAGATGATTTTTCTTCAATTATAAGCACGTCAAAGTTGAAAATCAATCACCTGTTTTTATTTTTTCCGAAAAAGCTTCTGTTTTGTGCCGCCTGCAGCAAAAAAGGACCGCTGCACCAGATGCCGTGCAGCAGTCCTTTGTACCGTTATAAAGAGCGTTTCACCGCGAAGGCTCAGACCCGCTTTGTCTCTTCCGTCCGGGTAGAAATACCGAACAGCACAAAGCCGATGACAAACAGGATGGCAATGGAGCCAACGCCCACGTTGGCGCTGCCGGTCAGCTGGCTGCCCACGCTCACGATCATGGTGCCAAGGAAGGACGCGCCCTTGCCGCAGATGTCGAACAGGCCAAAGTATTCGCCGGATTTTTCCTGCGGGATGATCTTGGCAAAGTGGCTGCGGCTCAGCGCCTGCACACCGCCCTGGAACATCCCCACCACAACAGCCAGCACCCAGAACTGCCACTGGCTCTTCAGGAAGAAGGCAAAGACGGCAATGCCGGTATAGGCCGCGATGCACACCGGGATCAGGATCTTGGATTCATATTTCTGGCTCAGGCGGCCGAAGATCAGCGCCGAGGGGAAAGCCACGATCTGGGTGACCAACAGCGCCAGCAGCAATCCGGTGGTGTCCAGACCCAATGCCGTGCCGTAGGCGGTGGCCATATCAATGATGGTATACACGCCGTCGATGTAGCAGAAGAAAGCCAGCAGGAACCAGAACACCTGCTTGTCCTGCGGCAGGTGCTTCAAAGTCTGCCCAATGCGCACAAAACTCTGGCGGATGGCGTGCTGCTCCACCTCCACATAGTTGATCTGGCGGTACTTTTTCAGCAGCGGCAGGGTGACCACCAGCCACCACACGGCGGTAATGACCAGCGCGATGGACAAAGCAGTCATCTGGCTGAGCCCCACTGCACTGCTGCCCAGCACCAGCGCCAGACAGACCACAAAGGGCACGCAGCTGCCGATATAGCCCCACGCGTACCCGCGGGAGGACACCATGTCCATCCGCTCCGGGGTGGTCACATCGCCCAGCATGGAGTCGTAGAACACCAGACTGCCGGAGTAGCCGATCTTGGCAATGATAAAAATGACCAGAAAGGCCAGCCATGTGCCCGCCAGACCCATGGCGCAGCAGCCGATGACGCCCACAAAAAGGCAGAGCATGAAGATGGGCTTTTTAAAGCCCTTGGTGTCCGCCAGCGTGCCCAGAATGGGGCCCAGAATGGCGGTGACCACCGTGACGATGGAGCTTGCGTAGCCCCAGTAGGCCAGATAGTCCACCTTGCTCACGCCGCCGGCTTCGGCCAGCGCATTGAAGAAGATGGGCACCAGCGTGGCGATCATCAGCACAAAAGCCGAGTTGCCCACATCGTATAAGATCCATGCCCGCTCCAGCGGTGTCACCTTGAATTTTTCAGTTTTCATCGTATTTTTCCTTTTCCCCTTTGCACCGCCGGACGGCGCGTTTTTTAAAATTCCCCAAAAGTGTGGTCGTAGGCAGCATCCAGCGGCTCGTCCGTGTCCAGCTTTGCCACATACCCTAAGATCAGCCGCTCTGCCAGCGGCAAAGCCTTGGCGTACAGCGCGTCCAGCTTGCGGTTGCTCTCGGTGCACTGCGGGTTCGGCTGCGGGTTTGCCACAAGGCCGTGCATCCCATCGTACTTGCCCAGCACCTTCATGCCGGTCAGCACCACCCAGCGCTTGACCGGGTTCGAAGCCTGCAGCACCTTATGCACCATGATCATCCCCTTCAGGGCTTCCAGCGCAGTCTGCTCCGAAATATCCCTGTAAAACGGCGCAATGACCCGGGCGTTTGACGCGCTGGGGTGGATATGACTGGCGGTAAAGAAGGTCAGCGGGTCATAGCCGTCCCGGCGCAGCAGCATATTGTCGAACTCAGTCTCGATCTCGCAGTGGGTCACACCGCTCTCCCGGGTGAACTGCTCCACAAAGGGGTGGCAAGTGCTGTCCAGCGCAAAATGGCACACAAAGCCCAGCGCGTAGGCCAGCGCAGCCTCGCGGTCGGCTTCCTCGTGCACCACCCGCCGTGCACGGTCAAAGAACGTTCTGCCCGGCTCGTCGTGCATGGCGTTGCCCAGTGCGGCGACCGGGGTGGACTTTTCTGCATGGTAATAGAACAGCAGATCCGGCCCGTGCAGGCCGATATCGTACAGCTCCCGGTGCGCTTCCAGCTTTTCCCGCAGCGGCGCAGGCAGATGATCCAGCACATTTGCGCCAAAGCGGCGGTGTGCGTAGGTAGAGGGCATCTCTCATTCCTCCTTCTTGCAGTGCCAGCGCCCGCCGCCCTGTTCCGGCTGCACTGACCAATAATCCTATCGTTTTCAGTATAGCAGAAAGTTTGCCGACCTTCTACCCTTTTGTGTCTGTTTTCTGTAAAAAGTTTTAATAATTTTGCTGCACAGTGGCAACCATCCCATCCATCTGTAAAAAGGCAAAATCATGCAAAACAAAAAAGCATCCGCAACATTCGCTTCTGAATTTTCAGAAAATCAGCGAACTTTTTTGCAGATGCTTTTGTTTTCAGATGGCTCGCCCTCTCAGTCAATGCCTATCGGCCTTGACAGCTCTCCCAAAGGGAGAGCCCTTGGCAAAAAGATAAACTTCGCGTGGACTGCCAAAGGCTCCCACTTTGGGGGAGCTGGCATCGCGCAGCGATGACTGAGAGGGCGAGGACGCTGACCTTGTGCAACAAAACCCTTCAGGTTCACACGCTCTCATAGCCCTGCGGCATCTCGCTCTTGCGGTCGCGGGACATCAGGTTGCGCAGCGCGTCGCTGGCGCTCATGCCCTCCTTGACGATGGCGTTCACCGTCTGGGCGATGGGCATTTCCACATGGTACTTCTCCGCCAGTTCCATAGCGGCGGGCAGGGCGTTGATGCCCTCCACCACCATGCCTACCTCCTTCACGGCCTGCTCCGGGCTTTCGCCCTTGCCGATCAGGATACCGGCGCGGTTGTTGCGGCTGTGCATACTGGTGGCGGTAACGATCAGGTCGCCGATGCCGGCCAGACCCGCAAAGGTCTGGACATTGCAGCCCATCGCCACGCCCAGCCGGGCGATCTCGGCAATGCCGCGGGTGATCAGGGCGGCGCGGGCGTTATCGCCGTAGCCAAGGCCGGTGGAGATGCCAACGCCCAGCGCGATAACGTTCTTCATGGCACCGCTCAGCTCCACACCCTTGATATCAGTGTTGGTGTACACGCGCATACAGGTATTGCTGAACACCTCCTGCACCACCTCGGCAGCTTCCAGATCCGGGCTTGCCGAAACGATGGTGGTAGGCAGATCCAGCGCCACCTCCTCGGCGTGGGTGGGGCCGCTGAGCGCCACCAGACGCACCGCACGGGGGCCGTTCTCGTGGCTCAGCTCGTCGGCAAGGATCTCGGTCATGGTATATAAGGTATCGGGCTCAATGCCCTTTGCCACGTCCACGATGATCTGGCCGGAGCGGATATAAGGCCGCGCCTTGGCTGCCGTGGAGCGCACGAACACCGACGGCACTGCAAACAGCAGCACGTCCTTGCCGGTGCACACTTCCTCTATGCTTTTGGTAAAACGCAGTTCCTGCGGGATGACCATCCCCGGCAGATTGGGGTGCACCCGGGTGGCGGAAAGGTTATCCACCTCGGCCTCAATGGCCGACCACACCTGCACATCGTTGCCGCTGACAGTCAGCATCCGTGCCAGAGCCATGCCCCAGGTGCCTGCACCCAGAACACCAATACTAAACTTTTTCACGTTTGTATCCTCCGTGTCTGCACCGGGCAAGGGGCAAGCCCCCTGCCGGTGGATTTGCGCCGTGCCGGGCCGTTGCCCCGCGCCTGCGCACTACTATGACCATTGTACACGAAAGCACCCACAGCGTCAAGCATCTGCCGCATTGCACAAATATTTAACAAGTTTATGCAATTTTTCGGTCACATCACACGTTTTGTGCAAACCGTTTGCGCTGCGGGGCATTTCATGCTATTATAGTATTCTGGTAGGTTTTGTAGGGATTGGTGATTCAGTCTCTTGACTTAGACCCTACTTTAAGGTATATACTGCTTTAGTCGGCAAAAACTTTGCCGACTTGTGCATTTTTTAATTTTGAGGAAAAACCGATGTTTGAAGCACTTTTATCCAACCGCACGGTCAGCGTGCTGGTCGAGGCGCTGCCCCGCATCCTGACGGCAGGCCTGACCATGACCATTCCGCTGACCCTTCTCTCCTTCTTTTTTGCCATGCTCATCGCGGTGGCGGTAGCGCTGGTACAGTACGCCAATGTGCCGGTGCTGCGGCAGATCGCCCGGTTCTACATCTGGGTCATCCGGGGCACCCCGCTGCTGGTGCAGCTGTTCATCATCTTTTACGGTCTGCCCAGCGTGGGCATCATGCTGGACGCCTTTCCGGCGGCGGTCATCGCCTTCGCCTTCAACGAGGGTGCTTACTGCGCCGAGACCATGCGCGGTGCGCTGGAAAGCGTGCCGCAGGGGCAGCTGGAAGCCGGGTACTGTGTGGGCATGAGCTGGTGGCAGATCATGCGCCGCATCGTGCTGCCGCAGGCGCTGCGCACCGCCGTGCCTGCGCTGTCCAACTCCCTCATCGGCATGATCAAGGACACCTCGCTGGCGTCCAATATCACGGTGGCAGAGCTGTTCATGGCCGGACAGCGGGTGGCCGCCCGCACCTACATCTTCCTGCCCATCTACTGCGAGGTGGCTGTGGTGTATCTGCTGTTCTGTACCGTCATCACCAAGCTGCAGGCGCTGCTGGAACGTCAGCTCAACGCCCGCGGCTTTCAGTAAAAGGGAGGTGCGCACCTATGGCTATGCTTGAGATCCGCAATGTGCAAAAAACCTTCCGCACCTACGCAAAGCCCGGCCTTTTCCACCGCCCCGGTGCGCGGCAGACCGCCAGCGAGCTGCCCGTGCTGCGCGGGGTAGACCTGACCGTGGAAAAAGGCGATGTTGTGGCCATTCTGGGGCCGTCCGGCTCCGGCAAGACCACCCTGCTGCGCTGTTTGAACTTTCTGGAAACTGCCGATGCCGGGCAGTTGGTGTTTGACGGCGAAAGCTTCGACCTTGCCCATGCCAGCCGCGCCGACATTGCCCGGTTGCGCAAAAAGACCGCCTTTGTGTTCCAGAACTACAACCTGTTCCGCAACAAGACCGCCCTGCAAAACGTGACCGAGGGGCTCATTGTGGCGCGGAAGCTGCCCAAGGAGCAGGCGGATGAAATCGGCATGAAGATGCTTGCCAAGGTAGGCCTTGCCGACCGCGCCGACTACTACCCCCGCCAGCTTTCCGGCGGGCAGCAGCAGCGGGTGGCCATCGCCCGCGCCCTTGCCGCCGACCCAGAGATCATCTATTTTGACGAGCCCACCAGCGCCCTTGACCCGGAGCTGACCGGCGAGGTGCTCAGCGTGATGCGGCAGCTGGCCGAAGAGGGCATGACCATGCTGGTGGTCACCCACGAGATGGGCTTTGCCCGCAACGTTTCCTCCAAGACCGTGTTTATGGAAAACGGTGTGGTGGTGGAGCAGGCACCCTCTCAGCAGTTCTTTGCATCCCCCAAGGAGGAGCGCACCCGGGCTTTCCTGCGCAGGATCGCCCATACGGAATAAAACCACTTCTCTTTTTGCATTTTTTACGACAGAAAGGAATTTTTACTTATGAAACGCAGAACCTTTATCTCTCTGATGGGCGTTATGGCCGCAGCCGGGGTGCTGGGCCTGACCGGCTGCTCCTCCAAGGACACCGCCGCCAGCACTGCCAGTTCCGCAACGCTGAATAAGCTGGACAGCATCCAGAAGAGCGGCAAGCTGGTGGTAGCGCTGGAAGGTGCATGGCAGCCGTGGAGCTACCACGATTCCTCCGACACGCTGGTGGGCTACGACGTAGAGGTATCCCGCGCCATTGCCGAAAAGCTGGGCGTGGAGCCGGAGTATGTGGAGAGCGACTGGGACAGCCTGTTTGCTGGTCTGGACGCAGGCCGCTACGACATGGTGTGCAACGGCGTGGAGGTGACCGAGGAGCGTGCTAAGACCTACGCTTTCACCACCCCCTACGGCTACATCCACACTGCGCTGGCTGTACGCAAGGACAATACCGACATTACCAGCTTTGAGGACCTGAAGGGCAAGACCACCGCCAACAGTCTGGCTTCTACCTACATGGAGCTGGCTGAAAGCTACGGCGCTACCGTGCAGGGCATCGACACGCTGGAAGAAACCATCCAGCTGCTGACTGCAGGCCGCATTGACGCCACCCTGAACGCGGATGTTTCCTTCTACGACTACCTGAATGTCCACCCGGACGCAGACTTCAAGCTGGTGGCACAGACTGCCGAGGCCTCTCATGTGGCCATCCCGGTGCTCAAGAGCGAGGACACCGCCTATCTGGACGCGCTGAATACTGCTATTGAGGAGCTGCGCGCCGACGGTACCTTAAAGACCCTGAGCGAAAAGTACTTCGGACAGGATATCTCTTCTGAAAACTGAGAAGCTCGACCCTCTCAGTCTGCTCACTTCGTTCGCATCCAGCTCCCCCGAAAGGGGGAGCTTTTTTGTTAGGAACGAACTCCCTCTGGCGAAACCGGAAACTTTGCGCTTGCACCAGAAACTGTACCGCCATGCCAAAGGCGCCCCCTTGGGGGAGCTGACGCCGCAGGCGGCTGAAGGGGTAAATTTCCTATTGACTTGTGCAATATTATATGCTATATAATATTATAGAAACAGACCACGCCGAAAGGAGGCTGTTCCCACATGAATTTTCCCATCAGTGCCGCGCTGCTGGACGCCATTGTGCTGTCCGTGGTGGCGCAGGAGCCGGAAGGTACCTACGGCTACAAGATCACCCAACAGGTCACCCACACGCTGGAACTGAGCGAATCCACCCTGTACCCGGTGCTGCGCCGGTTGCAGAAAGATCAGCTGCTCACGGTCTACGATGCGCCCTTCAATGGCCGCAACCGCCGCTATTATCAGATCACCGCCGCCGGGCGGGCGCAGCTTGCCGCCTACGCGCAGGAGTGGAGCCGCTACCGTTCTTCCATTGACACATTTTTCAGAGAGGTGGAATGATTATGACCCGTACTGCATTTCTTGCTGCGCTGGAGCAGCTTCTGGCTCCCTTGCCGGAGTCCGAGCGCAAGGACGCTTTGAGTTATTACGAGGATTATCTGGATGCCGCCGGGCCGGAAAACGAAGCCCGCGCCATTGCGGAGCTGGGCAGCCCCGAGGAGGTCGCCCGCAAAATTCTGGACGAACAGACCCCGGCAGGCAGCTCTGCCACCCCGGCATCCCCTGCCCGCAAGCCGCATTCCCGCTGGCGTATGGTGCTGGGCGGCGGACTGGCGGTGCTGGTGCTGGTTTGCTTTTTCTTCCAGCACTCCAAAGCTACCCCGGTGCAGCCGGTGGAGCCCGTTTCTTCTTCCTCAGAAATTCCTGCTTCCTCTGCGGAAGTGCCTGCCGAAAGTTCCTCTACGCAGCCCGCCGTTCCCGTTTCCACTCCAGACGGCTTGACTTTCTCCCTCTCTGCTGAGATGGTCAGCGATAAACTATCGCTGACGTTGGATTATGGTACTGTTCTCTTTGTTGTTGACCCAAACGCTTCCGATATCACGCTACAGTTTGATGGCTTTAGGACCCGGTACCTCACCCATTCCAGCGAAAAAGCTGGGACCACAGAGTTTTCCTACCATATTCCCAAATACAACGCTCTCCCTGATTCCGACAGCGCTTTGCTCACCATTACCGTTCCGGAAAATATCCTGCATGAGGTGGACATTGATCTTGCTATGGGGGACGTTGACCTTGGCACCCTCTCTCTGGATGAACTGGATCTGGAACTTGCCATGGGGAGCGTCTCTGCCGACAGCCTAACTGTGAAGGATGCAGATTTTGATCTTGCCATGGGCGGCTGTCACATTGACCATCTGTCCGCACCGGAATTCGATGCCGAACTTGCCATGGGGGACTGCACCATCGGTATGTTGTCCGGTGCTCAGGATGTCAACATCTCGGTCACCCTTGGCAAGGCCGCCTTGACCCTGGAGGGCAGTGCCTCGGACTATACCCTCGTCACCAATGGGCTTATGGGCTCTTCCATCCAAGATGGCAAGGCCAATCCCTCTCGTAAAATCTCCCTCAGTACCACCACCGGCGATTTCTCCATCTCCTATGCCAATTGCCCCCTGAACCCAGACCGCCCCCGGCATCCGAACGAAACGAAAACGGATGCCGGGGGTGTTTTTATGCTTCCCTGTGAAAATACTCGTAGATGGTCTGCGCCAGCTGCCTGCCCACACCGGGGGTGTTTTCCAGCTGGTCGGGGGTGGCTTCCTTCACCGCGCCCACGCTCTTGAACTGCGCCAGCAGGGCTTTGGCGGTTTTGGGGCCTACGCCCGGCACCTCGGTCAGGGTGGAGGAGTAGCTTTTCTGCTTCATCTGCTGCTTGCGGTAAGCGTTGGCAAAGCGGTGGGTCTCGTCCTGAATGGCAGTGATGAAGGTAAAGGTACCCCGGTTCATGTTGATAGCAATTTCCCGCCCGTCGCTGTCCACGATGGCGCGGGTGCGGTGGTGGTCATCCT
>ENA-ORLD01000286-ORLD01000286.1-human-gut-metagenome-genome-assembly--contig:-NODE-286-length-10852-cov-5.09873_pt1 | contig 10852 bp, 7 predicted proteins | sample MGYA00243067_ERZ508824 | MGnify/ENA primary metagenome ERZ508824 (study PRJEB26277, sample SAMN04329789) | human gut metagenome | biome: human-associated habitat | host: Homo sapiens | place: USA... | reverse complement strand
AGTTTCCATCGGCGGATTGGGCATAAGTTGCTTCATCTGTTCCTGTCAAACATGAATTGTAATAGTATGCTTGTCCGTAAATATAACGTAAGTGTGCATACATGGAAGTTATACCGCCTTCTACACCTTTTTCAGTTTGAAAGAAAGTTGGTTCATAAATACTACGTGGTTGTTCATCCAGGATATCTGAGCAAGAAGTTGCAAAGAGCAAGGCTAATGCCGTAGTTCCCAGAACTCTTATATTAATAAATGTTGGTTTCATGCTTTCAAAGTTTAATTTGAATGTCAAGTTAATGCCAAATAAATAATTACGTGTGGAAGGGGCATTGGTTCCCACAGTCAAGAAACGCTTTTGAATGCCACTTGTTACTGCCACATTCTCATTACCGTAAGAGTTGGTTTCCGGATCCAGACCTGTCTCTTTATGGAATGGAGAACATATTACAAACGGGTTCTGTATTGATACATAGGCACGTAAGCTTTGAATACCGAAGTTTTTCAGCCATTTCTGTTCGTCAAATTTGTAACCTAAAGAAATGTTGCGGACTTTCCAGTAAGAAGCGTCAAAATATCATAATGAACTACCATATTTGGGATTAGCACCACTTTGGATACCACCCGGTTTCGGGTATTTGGCATTGGTGTTTTCTTCTGTCCAATAGTCCACATCTACCTGGCCTCTACGTCCAGTCAACATGTTCAGATAACCGTTAGAGTGATGTAAGGTACTGATAAGCTTGCCTCCGCATTTAAACGCTGTGATGACATTCAAGTCAAACCCTTTATAGGCGACGCGTGTGCTGAAACCTCCTGTAAACTTTGGTTCCATACTGATAATTTGGCGGTCGTCTGGTCCGATTTGACGAACAGGGGTGCCATCTTCATTATATTCACCGGTATATTTTACTTTAATCATACCAACGTTTCCACCTGGTTCCAAAATATCAAGATAGGGGTCACCTTCTTGCCATAGACCTATTTTTTCATAGTCATAAATAGCATCAATAGGATGACCAACAAACCAGTTGTTGGCTTCATCACGCTCAGCTCCGGATGCTAATTCTGTCAGTTTATTGCGATTTGCTGATATATTTATACTTGCATCCCAAGTCCATCCGTTGTGGTTGTCAAGAATTGTTCCGTTTAATGTGAATTCTACACCTTTGTTTTCGGTTTTTCCTACGTTACCTACATAGTTGCTTACACCTGAAGTTGAAGGAAGATTAACACTTTGCAGCAAATCGGATGTTTTCTGAATGTAATATTCAAATGTTCCCGATAAACGGCCGCCAAGCAATGTGAAATCCAGACCAAAGTTCCATGTAGAAGAATATTCCCATCCTAAGTCATAATTCGGCAATGCAGATACATAGTAACCTGTGGCATAGCCAGTAGGTCCGAAGTTATAAGGGCGTGTGGATAATTTTCCCCATGTGGAATATGGGGCTACGGCTTGATTGGAAGTTTGTCCGTATCCTACACGTACTTTAAGGATGTCCAACCATTCAAGGTCATCCATAAATGATTCTTGACCAATATTCCAACCTGCAGATACAGCCGGGTATGTATGCCATTGATGGCCTTTTGCCAAGCGGGAAGATGCATCGGCACGAACAGTTGCCATCAGCATATAACGGTTATCGTAAGTGTACATGGCACGTCCCATCCAAGATATCAAACCACTTTTTTGGTAGTCCCAATTGTCTGGATTAACGGTGATAGTACCTTCTGCACGACCTAAATTATAGTATTGCAAATATTCTGCAGGAATATCACGTGCAGCAATATGCGATTTGGTATAAACAGTTTCCTCTGCAGAATACATACCTACTATGTTCAGTTGATGCTTGCCAAATGTACGGTCGTAAGTTATTAGATTCTCTATTGCCCAGTTAGTCGTTTCTGTATGTTCTAAAGATGCAGTAGATGGAGTATCGGCTGTTGAGCTATTTATACCTTCACCGGTGAAGACACCACCTTTAGTAGAACGGTAGTTCAAGCCCAAATTGAAACGATATTTTAAACCTTTTACCCATGGGCATTGTACTTCAGCAAAAAGGTTGTTGTAGGTACCAAAACCTTTCTTTTCATTTAACCAGCTATCTTCCAAATTTTCCACAACATCACGTGTCACAACAAAATTTTCATCCTGGCTGTTGAGCTTCACTGTTCTCTTCAGACTCCCGTCTTCATTGTACGGATTGACAAGTGGAGTGTTGTTAAGTACGCTATATAAGTCAATATTAGAACCTTTTGTTACATTATAGTTGCTATTGGTAGTTAATCCGAAGCGGAAGTATTTACCTACACCTTGGTCAAATGAACCGCGTAATGAATAGCGGGTGTAATTTTGTGTAGGAATAACGCCCTGATCCTTGTAATAGGCTGCACCAAAACTATAACTTCCATTGTTTGTACCGCCAGCTACACTGACATCATGGCTGTTTACCATGCCTGTACGGTATAGAAGGTCTTGCCAGTCCGTGTTCATATCGACTGATTCATCAAAGGAGTTTTCAAATTTACCGGCATAATTACGCATTTCAGCATATTTGGGTCCGTCCATCATAGGATATTTAGAGAATACGGATTTTGCACCTACATAACCGTTATATGTAAATTTGGCAGGTGTACCTTGGGCTCCTCTGTTCGTAGTGATTAAAATAACACCATTAGCACCACGTGAACCATAAATGGCAGTGGAAGAAGCATCTTTTAGAATATCCATGCTTTTAATGTCACCGGGATTAATATCAGACAGGTTTCCCATGAAAGGAATACCATCCAACACTACTAACGGGTCATTAGAAGCAGTCAGTGAACGAGTACCACGAATACGGATTTGCATGGTAGCACCAGGCTGTGAAGATGTCTGCGTCATATCTACGCCGGCTACACGATTTTGTAAGGCGTACGTAATATTCGTAGAAGGCATTTCTTGCAGTTTATCACCGCCTACTGATGCGATAGACCCCGTTACATCTGATTTTCTTGCTGTACCGTAACCGATAACGACTACTTCCTCCAATGCTTTGGAGTCTTCTTTTAATATAATGTTGAGATTAGTGTTTCCTTTGATAGCAATCTCTTGTGTGACATATCCGATATAGGAAATTACTAACGTTGCATTTTTTTGTACAGTCAACGAGAAGTTTCCGTCCAAGTCGGTTATCATACCATTGGTTGTTCCTTTTTCTGTTACGTTGGCGCCAATAACCGATTCGCCTAAGTTATCTTTCACAATACCCTTTACCGTGATATTCTGAGCAATACTGCACAGGGGTATCAGGCAGAGTAACAATAATAGCCCCAGGGGCCTAAAATAATAAGTTGTGCATTTCATAAAAAACAAGGTTTTAATTAAATAAAAATGTTAAATCAAAGTATAGACTTATTAAGGTTCTTTTTATGTTATCATATACTATCTTTTTTATGTTAGACATTTGTTTTGATTCTCTGTTAGTTAGCAATGAAGTGAAGAACGTATTCCCAACTTCTGGCGTATACAAAAATATGAATTATTTAGCGAACGGTTGGTTATGAATGATACCTTTGCTTTGTTTTTTGTAACATGGGCTTTTATTAGTGTTACATTGTTTTTTGTATATGTTACAAAGATGAAAAGAAGTAATGCAGGGATGATATATATAGAAAAATAACTAAAATGTATTCTTGCTTTTTATGAATAAGCAAAGTTTTTAATCACAAAAACTATATAAGTATCGGAATAAATTGCTTTTTGTTTATCTTTGTCGCACTTTTGTATCTAATAAAAAGAGAAACTATGAAAAAATGCGTTTGGAAGATACTTATAATATGTTTGTGTTGTATGGTTCAAGGAGTTGAGGCACAGACTGGGAAAGTATATACCACAGATATGGGATTGTCCAGTAGCTTGATAAATCAGATATTTCAGGATCAGCAAGGCTTTGTTTGGGTTGCCACTGAGTATGGATTAAATAAGTTTGACGGCTTACGTTTTACCAATTATCGGCATGTTTCGGCAGACTCTTCTTCTATCAAAAATAACTATATACGTACATTGTTTGAGGATAGCCGTTGCAATTTGCTGGTAGGCTGTATTGACGGGTTGATGAAGTACGATCGTGAGACAGATACCTTTTTGGAAATTCCAATGTTCCGTGCCGGTAAGCGGGTGTTTTCGCACATAACACAGATGCAGGAATTGCATAATGGGGAAATTTGGCTAACAACTACCGGTCAAGGCATGTTTCGTTTGGATGAGCGGCAGACACAGGCTGTTTCTGTAGATGATCTTCTGAAACAGTCGAATTACAATTTCCAATCTTGTTTTTATGAAGACTCCTATTATAATATTTGGATAGGAACTTATGGAAATGGACTGATTTGTTATATGCCTGCAACGAAAGAAGTGCGCGTCTTCAAAGAACCGGTTTTTGTTGATAACAATATTGCTACCATAATAGAGGATAAGCAGGGAAATCTTTTTGTAGGTACCAAAAAGAAAGGGCTATTACGTTATAACAGAAAAGAGAACAACTTTACTCTTGTTCCCTATATGGGGAATGAATCTTTGTCTGTTAGTTGTATGTCTTTGGTGGATAACCGGTTATTGGTTGGCACTGACGGGCAGGGGCTGAAAATATATAATTCTGTAAAGGGACAGTTGGAAGACTATACCATTAATTCGGCTCCAATGAATTTTTCGGATGGTAAGATCCATACAATCATGGAAGATAAGGATGATAACTTATGGCTGGGATTATATCAGAAAGGGATAGTTTTGATACCGAAACAAGAAAATCCTTTTGAGTATTATGGACACAAGTCCATTTATTATAATCCTATCGGACAAGGATGTATCATGTCTATTTTTCAAGATAGTAATGACCATTTATGGATCGGCGCAGACAATGAGGGTGTATACGAACTGGATGCAGAAGGGAAAAGGCTGAGGCATTATCAACCGGGGAATTCTGTTCGTTCTGTAGCTGGTACGATAATGTGTATTTATGAGGATACAGACAAAAATCTCTGGTTCGGTTCCTATACACGTGGGGTTGCTAAATTCAATCGGAGAACAGGGGACTATGAATATCTTTTGCCTATTGATGATGAAAGTGTATTGACAATAACCGAAGACAAACAGAAAAATTTATATATCGGGACATTAGGGTCCGGCTTTTATCGATATATCTTGTAGACTGGAGATTTAAAGCATTATGAAGCTGCTATAGATGAATCCAATGATTTAATATGGAATGAACTTGCTAATGATTGGGTGAATTATATATATTGTGACAGCGAAGGACTGATATGGTTGGGACATTATAAAGGAGTAAGTTGTTTTAATCCGTCGACGGAGAGTTTTATTAATTATAAAAAGGTTAATACATTGATTTCCGGTTGTGTAGGCTATGTTATCCAAGAAGATTTTTCGGGTAAGATTTGGGCTGGTACGACCGATGGGTTATATTGTTTTGATAAAAAAACGGATAGGTTGGAAAGGTTTACAATGGCAGACGGTTTGCCTAGTAATGTGATTTGCGGGTTGAGTGAGGATTCCCGGCATGACATATGGATTAGCACCTATATGGGGATCAGCCGGTACGATATAAACGATAATCGCTTTATTAATTACTATTCGGGAGATGGGCTGCAGGGTAATGAATTTACTCATGGTGCTTTCTACAAGAATAGGAACGGAAAGATATATTTCGGTGGTGTTAATGGTATTACGTCTTTTCTTCCGGAAAACATAGGCAATACTTCAAAAGAAGCTAAGGTATGGATTACAGATTTTTATATATTCAATAAGCCTGTACATAAGAATACTCTTTCAGGGGGGAAGCCGGTAATCTCTACTTCGGTACAGGATGCTAAAAATTTCCGGTTGTCTTATAAAGATAATACATTCAGCATCGTTTTCTCTACATTGCAGTACAATAATCCCGAGCAAATTTCTTATCAATACAAAATCGATGAATTAGGTTCCCAGTGGCTTAATACCGAACCGGGAGAGAATCGTGTCACTTATAATAATTTGCCGCCCGGCAAATATACCTTCCAAGTGCGTGCACTCAATTATGGCAATTATTCGGAAACGCGTACTGTAAAGATTTTGATCACTCCTCCCTGGTATCAGACCTGGTGGGCATATTGCATTTACACTGCTTTAGCCGGACTGTTGGTATTGGGCATTATCAACTATATTCTGTCACGTATGCGCCATCGCCGTGAAATAATGAAACGGGAACATGCCGAACAGTTGAATGAAGCAAAGCTGCAATTCTTTATCAACATATCCCACGAGATACGTACGCCGATGACGCTTATCATCAACCCGTTGGAGAAACTGTTGGCGGATAAAAAAGATAACGAGCTGCATAAAACGTATTTGATGATTTATCGCAATGCGCAACGTATTCTTCGTTTGATCAATCAGTTAATGGATATCCGTAAGTTGGATAAAGGGCAGATGTTTATGAAATTCCGCGAAACGGATATGGTAGGTTTTATTGATGATTTGATGCAGACATTTGAGTATATGGCTCGTAAGAAAAATATCCGTTTTACTTTTGAGCACGAGATGCCTCAATTAAAAGTGTGGATAGACCTTAATAACTTTGATAAGGTGCTGATGAATATTTTTTCCAATGCCTTTAAGTATACTCCGGAAGGGGGTGAGGTACAGGTCCGCTTGTCAACAGGTCGGGATATTACACGTCGGGATGCATTACGTGAATATTTTGAGATTGTGATAACGGATAGCGGTATCGGCATTGACAGGGATAAAATAGAGCGTATTTTCGAACGTTTCTATCAAATAGATAATGACGTAACAAAGTCTAATTTTGGGACCGGTATCGGTTTGCACTTGTCTCATTTATTAGTGCAGTTACATCATGGTGAGATTTTTGCCCAAAACAGGGAAGATACTTCCGGTAGTCGTTTCATTCTACGTATACCATTGGGATCAGCACATTTGCGCACTGATGAGTTGGAAGCAGTAGATGAAGAAACAGTGATGTTTCACACTATTGAAAAGCCTGTTTTAGCGAAACTGGAAGAGTTGGCTGCTGAAGAAGAGGGGGAATCTAAAACCAATATGAAGGCAAAGACACGTTTACGGGTATTGGTTGTGGAGGATGAGGATGAAATCAAGTCTTATCTGAAATCGGAATTATCGGATGAATACAAAGTGGAGACTTGCAGCAACGGTAAGGAAGCGTATGATTCGATTTTGCGTGATGCGCCCGATTTGGTTATCTCCGATGTTATGATGCCCGAAATGGACGGACTGACTTTGTGTCGTAAAATAAAGCAGAACACTAATGTAAATCATGTTCCTGTAATCTTGTTGACAGCCAAGTCCAAACCGGAAGATACTTTGGAAGGGATGGAAACCGGTGCCGATGCTTATATGGTGAAACCTTTCAACACGGAATTGTTGAAAAAGACTATTGCCAACCTGATAGCCAATCGCAAACTGCTGCGTAACAAATTCAGCGGGGCTCAACAGCAAGAGGATAAAATGGAAAAAATTACAATGAAGTCCAGTGACGAGATATTGATGGACAAGATTATGAAAGTGGTGAATGAACATCTGGATGACCCTGCACTGAACGTTGAGATGCTTGCTTCCGAGGTCGGATTGAGCCGGGTACATGTACATCGTAAGCTGAAGGAACTGACGAATCTTTCTGCCCGGGACTTCATCAAGAATATTCGTTTACAGCAAGCTGCGACTTTATTGGCGCAAGACCAAAAGCTTACTATATCGGAGATTGCTTATGCCACGGGATATACCAACCTGTCGCATTTTTCCAGTTCTTTCCGCGAAAAATATGGAATGTCTCCGAAAGAGTATATGAATCAACATAAATAAATATCAGTTTGAAAGCAGAAAGGATGCTAAAAAGTTCTTGACTATTGAGTGTGCGAGGCAGGTTGTGCGTATTCCTTTTCAAAACGAATTGAAAGATGAGAAAAGCCATATTACTTTTACTGCTATCGGCGGTTACAGCATTGCAAGCGCAAATCGATGTCCGTACCCTGCAACTTTCTCAGACGCATCCCCGTTATCTGACGAAGGCCGACGGAAAGCAGGTCTCACGTGATTTAAAAGAGAATGATCCATGGGCAAAAGAGGTGTTCGATAAACTGAAAGCAAAGGCGGATTCCTATACCCGCCTGACCGAGGCGCAGCCGGACTGGCTTTTGTCGCGTCTTGCCATGTATTGGAATTCCCATGCCACCGATGTATATATAAAAGGTGAAAGTTTCGATCATGCAGGCGGAGCGAAAGCTCCCGTTCCTACGGTGCGTTATACCGGTACGCGTGGCACATTCGCCACTCACGGACGTCCCAAATTGGCGGATGTCATTCCCTATGACGATGATAAAGACGGTAATGTCACTTTCCATAACAACTCTCTTCCCGGCCGTCCTTTGGAAAAAGTGCATCCCGCCAAGACGGGGCGTAACATCGAAAGCCTGAACCGCGAGATTATGGGAATTGCCCGTGATGCGGCTTTCCTTTATTGGCTGACCGATGAAGAACGGTATGCCCGCCTGGCAGCCGGTGTTTTCGATACCTATATGCAAGGTATCTATTACCGCAATGTCCCTGTCGATTTAAACCACGGTCACCAGCAGACACTAGTCGGTATGAGTTCGTTTGAGGTAATCCATGAAGATATACTTTATGATATTGTTCCCCTTTATGACTTCCTGTACGGGTATTTGGCGGTTCATTATGCCGATAAGATGAGTAGCTAAGCCGGAGCGTTCAAGAAATGGGCGGATACTAGCATAGCCAACGGAGTCCCCCATTACAATTGGATTCTGATGCAGGCGCGTTATGTAATGGACATCGGCATGATACTCGAAGATGATGCTCATTACGCCGACGGCAAAGGGCGCGGTTATTATATCGATTATGTACTCAACCAATCCGGCATCCGCCAATGGAGCCTGAAAAAACTTGCCGACTACGGATATGATCCTCATACGGGTATTTGGGCGGAATGTCCCGGTTACAGTGGTGTGGTGATGAATGACTATGCCAACTTTACAAGCCTCTTCGACCGTAACCTGCATTGTGACTTGACGAAGGAACTGCCGGTACTTCCCAAAGCTGTGGCAGCCACTCCGCAGTATTTGTTCCCCAACCGGATGATATGCGGTTTCGGAGATACCCATCCGAATTATCTGAATACCACGCCTGTTGTCCGGATGATTGAGAACGCTCAAGTCAATGGAAAAGAAGAGCAAGAGAGATATTTTACTGCTTTGCTGAAATGTCTTGATCCTGATGCCGGGAAAGCTGCGGCTAAAAAAAATGTACGTGTGTCTATCAATTCTTTTTTTGACGACAAGCCTTTGACACTGAAGCCGGATATCCGGGCAGGCAAGATAGAGGATTATGTATCTCCTTTATTTTACGCACCAAACGTGTCGTGGCTGGTACAGCGCAACGGTATGCACCCGCGCCATAGTTTGATGATTTCCCTGAACGCCAGCGAGGGCAATCACATGCATGCCAATGGTATTTCGATGGAGCTTTACGGCAAGGGGTATGTGTTAGGCCCTGATGCCGGTATCGGTTTATACCTGTACAGCGGATTGGATTATGCCGAATATTACTCACAGTTTCCCAGCCATAATACGGTATGTGTAGACGGCATTTCCAGTTATCCGGTGATGAAGAGCAATCATTCCTTCGATTTGCTATCCTGTTTTCCGGCATCTTCCGCAGCTGCGGCGGCAAAGGATAAATTCCCTTCCGTTACGTACAGCGATGTTTATTTCCGTGAACCGGAAAGCCGTGCAGACCAGACACGCATGATGAGTATCGTTACCACTGGTCCCGAAACAGGCTACTATGTAGATATTTTCCGTAGCCGCAAAGAACGCGGCGGAGACAAGATGCACGATTATTTCTATCATAATCTGGGACAGGAGATGACCTTGGCTGCTGCCGACGGTACGGACCTGCACCTGCAGCCTACCGAAGAACTGGCTTTTGCCGGTGCGCATCTGGGAGCCTATTCTTATCTGTTCGACAAGAAATGCGCCCGTACCGGTAAAGATGTAAAAGCTGTCTTTACAATCAGAATGCCCGATAAGGATGATATTCGGATGAATATGTGGATGAAAGGTGAAAAAGACCGCACGGTGTTTTCCGCTCTCAGCCCTATGACCGAAGGTCTGAGCCGTACGCCGGGCATGCCTTACAATATTAAGGAACAACCTACCCTTACGTTTGTTGCCCGTCAGAAGGGTGAGGCATGGAACCGGCCTTTTGTAGCCGTTTACGAACCTTCGACGGTAAAGGAAACCGAGCAGATTTCTTCCGTTACTTTTCCGGAGGTGGAGAGTAAGCAGCCGGGCAGCCATGTAGGGATTTGCGTAAAACAGAAAAACGGGCGTACGGATTATATTCTGTCTTCGGACGGTGCAACTCATCCTTGCTTGATGGGTAACGGCATGAAAGCCTCTGCCACCTACGCTCTGTGGGGAAACCGGCAGGGAGAGGACTGTACTCTCTTTTTAGGGAACGGTACGCTGTTGCAAACTCCTTCGGCTTCGGTCAAAGCCGATGTTCCGGTGAATGTGTTGCTCGAAAAAGAAGCGGACGGATGGTATTACACGGCATCCGGCACTTGTACGGTAACATTAGGCGGAAAGACGTACAAGATAAAGAAAGGTGTGACGAAGAAAACCAAATTGTAGGAGGAGCCGGGTGATGGGACAAAAGGTATGGGTTATATTGCTTGTGTGGGCATGTCTCGGCATGACTGTCCGGGCACAGTTGAATACTTATCCGGAAGGGTTGCATACGGTGCTGCCACACAATGATGATTAT
>ENA-ORLD01000283-ORLD01000283.1-human-gut-metagenome-genome-assembly--contig:-NODE-283-length-10898-cov-5.71871_pt1 | contig 10898 bp, 10 predicted proteins | sample MGYA00243067_ERZ508824 | MGnify/ENA primary metagenome ERZ508824 (study PRJEB26277, sample SAMN04329789) | human gut metagenome | biome: human-associated habitat | host: Homo sapiens | place: USA... | reverse complement strand
GGAGGAGGTGCTTGCAAAGCACAATCCGGCTAGCAGGATACTGGCGCTTCCTGAGTTTATACCGTGTCAGAAGGCTATGAGTGAGACGGATATTGCGTTTGTTATTTTTCCGTCAAACAGAGGTGGCTTTTGTATACAGCCGCAGAAAAGAGAATACTCGATGAATTACAAGTGTTCTTTTCCGGCAGAGTGGCTGGGACTTGAAGGTGAGGAGCTGGTAAATGCTACAGGAATTTCCGGTGCGATATTTTGTCACAAGGGAGGCTTTATCATGACTGTTAAGGAGCAGGATGAAGCAGTAAAGGCATGCGAAAAGGCGCTTTCTCTTCATAAAGACAGCTCTGTGATAGTATGGTATGGCAGTAAAGAAGATACTGCAGCCATGGCATGTGACAGTCAGACAGACGAGCTGCTTATAAATGTTGCAAAAGCACGAGGAATAAAGGGTGTGCATATCTGTCATGTTGATGCAATGCCTGTTCCGCAGCTTGAATTAACAGAGATTGACAGTGAGACAGCATATGCAGAGGTACTGATGGAGAAGCCACAGTGGAAGGCATATGTAAAGGAGCAGGTGAAGCAGATTGTAAAGTACAGACCGGAGGCTGTGTATGTGGAAGGAAACGCATTTGAGACATATCCGGTTATACGTGCACTCAGAAAGAAGCACATTCCTGTGCTTACGATGATTGAAAATAAAGAGAAAAAAATAATGGTAAGAATACCATGATTTATGTGCATTTTTGAAAAAATTTGGTATAATATTATGATTAAAGGGGGCAAAATACCTTTCGACCATCATATCATATATTATTTAAAAGAAATATAACTATTCTACAAGTAACAATACGAGGATGCAGCAGGTATGAAGACAATCATAAAATACGAGCTTGTCATAAATAAGGCACTCAGATCTGCACTCAATTATGATACACCGGATGAGCAGATTAATGAGTTTATCAGATTTTTCGGAAAACATATCGGTTCTGACCGCATATATATATTTGAGGATTGTGATGAGAAGCATGTCACCAACAATACATATGAGTGGTGTGCGGATGGAATAGTGCCGGAGATACATGAATTGCAGAATGTCGATATGGACATAATAGGCTGGTGGTATCAGGCCTTTGGCAATGAGAAGAATATAATTATCACAGATATAGAGCAGATAAAGGATGAGCACAGGGAATCCTATAATCTGTTAAAGGCACAAAATGTAAAAAACCTGGTGGTATGTCCAATCCGCTACAAGGATGAGATAAAGGGCTTTTTCGGTTTGGATAATCCACCGGAAAGTGATACTCTCGGACTGACCACGTTCTTGGATATGATAGGAACCTTGCTTATATCATTGCTTAAGCTGCGCAATTCCTTCACAAAGTCGAATAAGGAAGCGAAGCTTAGCAGCTATTCATCGCTTTCAAGCATCTATATATCCATGGCAGTGGTAAATGTGCAGACACACAGATACCATATAGTAAAGACTTTGGATGAGGTTACACACTTTTTGGGCGTGAAGCCACAGAAAGAGGGAGAGTATAAGATAGATGAGGATTTCCCGGGGCATATAAACAGTGTGATGAATGAGTTCTGTACTAAGGCACATCGCAAGGAGGCACTTGAATTTGTGGATATCACTACAGTAGAGGACAGACTTCGTGGAAAAAATACCATAGTACATGAGCTTATCGGGAAGGTATCGGGCTGGTGCCGTGAAAGGTTTATTCCTGTAGACTATGACGATGATGGCAGGCTTTGGCATGTGCTTTACTGCGTGGAGAATATTGACGAGGAAAAACGGCGTGAAAACAGACTCATGTATCTGGCTCAGACAGATCTCATGACAGGTATACGCAACCGCGGAAGCGGAGAGAATAAGATAACAGAGTATCTCGTCCGCAAACAGTGCGGTCTGTTATGCCTTTTAGACTGTGACAAGTTTAAGTCAATAAACGATACCTATGGACATGTGGTAGGTGACAAGGTGATAATAGCAATTGCTGATACTCTGCGCAAATCATGTCGTGATGATGATGTCGTGCTTCGCCTGGGCGGGGATGAGTTTGCGGTATTTATACCGGGGATGCTTGATAAAGAGCGGGCAGAAGCTTTTTTTGACAGGCTTTTTTCAAACATAGAGCATATTGATATAGCAGAGATGAATGGAAAGCATATACTGCTCAGTCTTGGTGCATGCTTTTATGACGGAATGGATTGTATCACGTTTGACCAGCTCTACAGAAGGGCAGACACCGCCATGTATGACAGCAAGAAAAAACAGGGCTACAGTGCGACAATTTTTGATGCAAAGCAATGATAGTCCGGCATATTAAATAAAAAGAGGAGAATGAAAATGCAGACAGGAAAAGCAATATCCATTCCATCAATCCTCAAGGTGGGAAATGGAACATTAAACAAAATCGGAGAGTATTTAAAGAGTGAGGAGCTGACGAGCGTAGTCATTTTTATGGGAAACGGTCTCATAGATATGTTTGGAGATACTATAATGAAGTCGCTTACTGATGCCGGTATCACAGTGCTAGAGTACAGCGAGCTTGATACGGTTGAGATAGACGATATCATCACCCTTGCCTTTGATATACCAAACAAGGCAAAGGCAGTCGTGTCAGTTGGCGGCGGAAAGGTAATAGATGCAGGAAAATATGCAGCTTTTCTAAGAAATCTACCATTTATCAGTGTGCCGACCTCAAGCTCAAGCGATGGTTTTTCTAGCGCCAGTGCATCACTTTTGGTGCACGGCAAGCGTACGTCGGTTCCTGCAAAGCTTGCGCATGGTATCATAGTTGACACACAGGTCATCCGCACAGCACCGGAGAAGTTTATATATTCAGGCATCGGGGATATGGTGTCAAAGATTACAGCACTCTATGACTGGATTTTTGAGGAAGCACATGGTGCAGGCGTGGTCAATGACTTTGCCGTGATGGTTGCTAAAAAGGCGGTCAACAGCTTTGTGCGTACACCTTATGAGAGCATAAAGGATGAGCTTTTCCTAAAGGAGCTTGTGGATTCGCTTGCCATGAGCGGCATAGCAAACGAGATAGCGGGAAGCAGTGCGCCGACCAGCGGCAGTGAGCATCTCATTTCACATGCGCTTGACAAAATTCTTGAGCATCCACAGCTTCATGGCATACAGGTCGGCATAGCAACCTATATCATGAGTGTAGTGCAGAACCACAGGTATGTAAGGGTGTGCACAGTGCTCAAAAGGACAGGCTTTTTCGATTATGCGGCTACTCTTGGCATGAGAAAGCAGGATTTTCTGGATGCGATAGATATGGCGCCATCCATGAAGCCGTTCAGGCACACTTATCATCATGAGAAGGAGTACCGCGACGCGGCAAAGAAGCTTGTGCTCGAGGATGATATACTGAATAAAATACTGGTATAGAGATATGTATGAGAAGACTATAGAGTCGGTTGCGATTATGCACACCGGATTTGGAGAGAAATTTGGCATTCCGAGGCAGAGTGGCCTCGTACCTGCGGCGGCAGGGCAGATAATATTTGAACCCAAATACCAAAATCCCGATGCGCTTCGTGGAATAGAGGAGTTCACACATTTGTGGATTATATGGGGCTTTTCTGAAAACAGGGTGGAGAAATTCACACCGCTCGTCACACCACCCAGGCTTGGAGGCCGGGAAAAGAGAGGCGTTTTTGCCACACGTTCGCCGTTTCGACCAAACGGCATGGGACTATCCTCTGTAAGGCTTGATAAGGTTGAGTACAAAAGCAGCAAGGGACCCATAATTCATGTGTCAGGTGTAGATATGCTTGACGGCACACCAATATATGATATATAGCCGTATCTGGCATATGCAGACTCACATCCTAAGGCATCAGATGGCTTTGCCGCAGAGCATAGATGGGATACGGTGCATGTTATCTGGCGCGATGAGGCACTCAAAAGCTGTATGGATGAAGATACCCGCATTACTGTGGAGCATATTCTGGCACAGGATCCAAGAGCTGCATACAACAAGGCCAAGGATTATATCTATGGCATGCGATACGGCAGATTTGATATACGCTTTGTGGCCGACTCTTACGCCGGCACGATAGAGATAGTGGATGTCGTGGAGTGTATAGACGGGTATCATAAGGTGAAGTGATTTTGATTTGCATAAGGCGCCACAAGAGAGTAAAATGGTAATACATACAAAAGGACAAATGCGTCACGAATATATTTGTAAATACATATTAAATACATATAAGGAAGGTACATACAATGAAAACAGTAAAGGACTATATCAGAACTATCCCGGATTTCCCGGAGAAGGGCATCATGTTCCGCGATGTGACAAGTGTTATCCAGGATGCAGATGGATTAAAGCTTGCAATTGACGAGATGATAAAGAGGCTTGACGGACTTGATTTTGATGTGATAGCAGGAGCAGAATCAAGGGGCTTTGTTTTTGGCATGCCGATAGCATATGCGCTTCATAAACCGTTTGTCATGGTGAGAAAAGCGGGCAAGCTGCCATGTGAGACTGTATCAAAGACATATGACCTTGAGTATGGCACAGCAACAATAGAGTTGCACAAGGACTCTATAAAGCCCGGGCAGAAGGTGGTTCTCGTGGATGAGCCTATCGCTACAGGAGGCACAATGCAGGCAGCAGCAGAGCTTGTTGAGGAGCTTGGAGGAGAGGTTGTGAAGATGCTTTTCCTTATTGAGCTTGCAGGTCTTAATGGCAGAAAGCTTCTTAGCAAGTATGATGTGGATGCAGTTGTGTCATATGATGGCAAGTAGAGCTGTTATATCTGAATGAATATATTTTATATGTTTGTGCATACTGACATTAATTAAATCTATGATTTGATGAGATTAAGAGTAAGGAGAGTCGGTATGCAGCAAAAATTGGGAAAGTGGAGTCTCCGTTTTACGGAGGCTCCTTTTATATTGGAAAGCAGTTCGGTTGTAGGCACAAAGGAGGCGGACGGACCGCTTGGAGGTCTGTTTGATATTGTAGGAAAAGATGACAGGTTTGGGCAGAACACGTGGGAAAAGGCAGAGAGCTCCATGCAGCGCGATGCACTCACAATGGCCCTTGGAAAAGCACATCTGGATGCATCCGACATGGACTATGTATTTGCAGGAGATCTGCTCGGACAGTCTATGGCCACAACCTTTGGTGTGGAAAACTTCCGTATTCCGTGGTTTGGAGTGTATGGAGCATGCTCCACATGCGGGGAGTCGCTCTCGCTTGCCGCGGCATTTGTGGCAGCAGGGTATGCAAAGCATGCGGTGGCAGTGACATCAAGCCACTTCGGCAGTGCCGAAAAGCAGTTTCGCTTCCCTAACCAGTATGCCAATCAAAGACCGGTGTCAGCGACGTGGACAGTCACAGGAAGTGCAGCATTTATTGTGGGTAGTGGAGCAGGTGGTAATGAGACACAGACCGGGCGTGACAATGAAAGGACTGGGTGCGACAATGCAGATAGTATATCAAAGAAGGTGCAGATTGAGGGAATCACGACAGGAGTTGTGGTGGATTATGGCATAAAGGACGCCATGAACATGGGCGCTGCAATGGCCCCTGCGGCCTGTGAGCTGATAGTAAATCACCTGAGTGATTTTGGAAGAGAGGCATCCTATTACGATAGGATAGTGACAGGGGATCTTGGAAGCGTCGGACAGAAGATACTGATTGACCTGTGCAGGCAAAATGGCGTGGACATAAGCAAAAATCATGAGGACTGTGGCATGAAGATGTTTGATGCAACGAACCAGACCACGGGCTCAGGTGGTTCGGGTTGTGCATGCTCGGCAACTGTTTTGTCAGCATATTACTTGCCAAAACTTAGAAGCGGTGAATTGAAGCGTATACTATTTGTGCCGACAGGAGCACTTCTTTCGCCGGTCAGCTTCAACGAGGGCGAGTCAGTACCGGGAATTGCACACGGTGTGGTGCTTGAAGCTTCAATTTGAAGCTGATGGCTTCACATATATAATAGTGTTAACGTGCCGTTTTTTGGGGATGGGCTGCACGTTCAAAAATAGAAGAAAGGCGTAAGGATATAATGGATTATGTAAAAGCATTTGTGGTGGGTGGTATAATCTGCGCCATCGTACAGATTTTAATGGAAAAAACAAAGCTCATGCCGGGCAGAATTATGGTAATGCTCGTGTGCACGGGAGCGTTTCTTGGCGCCGTCGGCATATATGGGCCATTTTCAAAGTGGGCAGGCGCCGGTGCCAACGTACCGCTTTTGGGCTTTGGCAATGTACTGTGGAAGGGGGTGAAGGAGGCAGTGGACAGCGAGGGTTTTATTGGCTTGTTTAAGGGCGGCTTTAAGGCTTGTGCGGTCGGAGTGTCGGCAGCACTGATCTTTTCGTATATCGCGGCACTCATCACGAAACCTAAGTTAAAAAGCTGATTAATTTCAGAATAATGCATAATTAACAGTAAATTGCCCATACTATCTCCAAAACGAAAAGGAGATTGATACAATGAAGAAAATGAAATATTTGTTGGCACTTTGCCTGATACTCGCTGCTGCAAGCGCTTTTGCAGCCTGTGGAAACAATAGTAATGTGGCAGACACTTCAATGGTTGAAAATACACAAAGAGGTGGCTCTGCCGCCGACGATGCCGGTAAAGCCGGAAAGTATATCATTGTTGGCTCCGGATATGCCGGCAAGTATGTTATTGACGGAGCAGGCGATGCCGGAATTGATGTGATAGACGGAGCGGGCGATGCCGGTAAGGATGTGATAGACGGCGCAGGTGATGCCGGCAAGGATGTAATAGACGGCGCAAAGGATGCCATAGATGATGCCGGAAATGCCATAAAAAAGAGTGTTGATGGTGGAAACAACAACTAACAGCTATTTATAAAAAGAAAACAGTCACTATATATGCTTCAATGACTGCAAAAACAAAAGCACCAACAACATCGCTGATAAAATGCACACCTGATATCACACGGACACAGGCAATGATAGCTGCAAGGACTGCAAGCAAAATGCCGGTGAACCATAAAGGCGAGGCAGCAGGTGAGCATATTAAAACGGTAAATGCAATTATAAATGCAGAAAAAACGTGCCTGCTTGGAAAAGACCTGCCGTGGGTATCCTTTGTAATGACAGGCGGCATATCAAATTTTTCGTATGGGCGTGGTCTGTTTACGATATATCTGAAAACCGATACTGCAATAAAGCCGACAAGCGGAGCAATGATTGAGAGTGCAAGCATATGACCGGCTGTAAAGCACAGATACAGCACGTATACAGGGTATGTGATAAAAACTAAATAGGTGCATATTTTATTGATTAATTCAAGCTTTCGGGCTGCCCTGTTGTTTTCACGGAATGGGGCAGTCATTTTTATGTATGTATTTTTTTTCATGATTATTTTCCATCGTTTATTTAAGAAATATTGTATTGTAACTGTCTAGAGTGGTGTCAACTGCCCTTGCGGTACTGCAGAGGTGTCATGCCATAGTGCTTTTTGAAGGCTCTGTTAAAATATGACAGGCTTTCAAATCCCACTTCACCGGAAATAGAAAGCACCGAGCTGTCTGAGCTTTGCAAAAGTCTCGCAGCCATGGTAAGGCGGTAGTCATTTAAATAGTCAACAAACGATGTGCCCATGGTCTCTTTAAAATATCTCATAAAATGAGACTCGGAAAACCCGGCTACATCAGCGATATCGGCAATGGAGATTTTGTCAGCATAATTATTTTCCACATATTTGAGCACAACCTTCATCTTATCAAGAGTCTTTTTGCTTTTTAGTGGCTTTGTCAGATTACGGCAACGGTTATCAAGCACAAAAAAGAATTCGTAGAGCTTGCTCTTTATATAAAGCTGATAGCCCTGCGGCATCGTCTTGCAAATCTCATCGCATGCATCTATTGGAGCCACGACATCCTCGTAGTATGGATACACCGGTGTAAAAACTGTCGGAACTGTGAATCTGCCGGCTAAGAGAGGTGTAAGAAAATCCTCCTTGGTGTAATCGTACTTTCCGGTAAGCAGCATCGACATGGAAAATATGATATTTTCGTACTCCATCGATTCATCCATATATTGGTCTATAGAGTGAAGCTGTCCCGGCAGTATCAGCACCAGGCTTGGCGCTGTGACATGGTACTCCTTAAAATCAACAGATATATGACCGCAGCCCTTCTTTATATAGATAAGCTCCATGTCGTCGTGCCAGTGCAGCGGAACTCCGGAAAAATCAAGAGGAATAGAGCACAGGTAGGTATTGTATGGGAACGTAAGCTCCACATGTGTTTTGTCTTCGTGATAATTTTCATATTCTAATATATTCATGATGATATTTTAGCATATTATTTCTTGAAAAGCCACTAAAAATACCGAAAAATGATAGGATTGTGCAAGTTTTCGACTGTATATTGCAAGAATTGTGCAGTGTAATGGATTATACTTGATTCATCAAATGACACAAAGAAGTTAAGCACGCTAAATGAAAATTAGTTAATTTGACACATTGGCGTGTATACATGATAACAGATTTGGGAGGAAATCAAAATGGCAATCATGCAGGAAATCGAAACAAAGCTTCAGAAAGGAATCAGCGTTAGTACAGACGAGGAAGTATACTACGCATTACTTGAGCTTGTAAAAGACAAGGCAGAGAAAAAGGTTTCAAACAAAGGAAAGAAAAAGCTCTACTACATCTCAGCAGAGTTCCTTATCGGAAAGCTTTTATCAAACAACCTTATCAACTTAGGTATCTACGATGAAGTTAAAGAGACTCTTGAGAAGAACGGAAAGTCACTTGCTGAAATCGAGGAAATCGAGCTTGAGCCTTCACTTGGAAATGGCGGACTTGGACGTCTTGCAGCATGCTTCATAGATTCAATCGCAACACTCGGGCTCAACGGAGACGGTGTAGGCCTCAACTACCACTACGGATTATTCAAGCAGGTATTTGAGAACAATCTCCAGAAGGAAACTCCAAACCCATGGATTACAAAGGAGAGCTGGCTTACAAAGACAGATATCACATATCCTGTAAGCTTTGGCGGATTCACAGTACAGTCAAGACTTTACGATATCGACGTAGTTGGATACAACAACCGTACAACAAAGCTTCACTTATTCGACATCGAGTCAGTTGATGAGTCAATCGTAGGCGACACAATTGATTTCGACAAGGATGATATCAAGAAGAACCTTACATTATTCTTATATCCTGATGATTCAGATGATAAAGGACGTCTCCTTCGTGTATACCAGCAGTATTTCATGGTATCAAACGCAGCAAGACTTATCATTGCAGAGGCAGAGGCAAAGGGCTCTAATTTACATGACCTTGCTGATTATGCAGCAGTTCAGATTAACGATACACATCCATCAATGGTTATTCCAGAGCTTATCCGTCTCCTTCAGGAGAAGGGCATCCTGATGGATGAGGCTATTGAGATTGTATCAAAGGTTTGTGCATACACTAACCACACAATCCTTGCAGAGGCTCTTGAAAAATGGCCAATCAGCTTCTTGGAGAAGGCTGTTCCACAGCTTATGCCAATCATCCGTGAGCTTGACAACAAGGTTCGCGCAAAGGTAGCTGACGAGAGCACATACATTATCAAGGACGGTCTTGTACACATGGCACACATGGATATTCATTTCGGATATTCTGTAAACGGTGTTGCATACCTCCACACAGAGATTTTAAAGAATACAGAGCTCAATAACTTCTACAAGTTATATCCTGAGAAGTTCAACAACAAGACAAACGGTATCACATTCCGTCGTTGGTTAATGTCTTGTAACCCGGAGCTTTCAGCATACATCACAGAGCTTATCGGTGAAGGCTGGAAGAAGGATGCAAACGAGTTAGAGAAGCTTGGCAATTTCATCAATGATGACACTGTTCTCACAAAGCTTGTTGACATCAAGAACGCAAAGAAGACAGAGCTTGCTTCTTACTTAAAGAAGACTCAGAATCTCGACGTACCTGACAATTCAATCTTTGATATCCAGGTTAAGAGACTTCACGAGTACAAGAGACAGCAGCTCAACGTGCTTTACATCATCCGTAAGTACTTTGAGATCAAGGCAGGCAAGAAGCCATCTACACCAATCACTTGCTTCTTCGGTGCAAAGGCAGCTCCTGCATATATCATTGCAAAGGATATCATCCATGCAATCCTCTGCTTACAGCAGATTATCAACAATGATCCTGAGGTAAGTCCATACCTTAAGGTATTCATGGTAGAGAACTACAACGTAACATTAGCTGAGAAATTATTCCCGGCTGCAAATATTTCAGAGCAGATTTCTCTTGCTTCTAAGGAGGCATCAGGAACAGGAAACATGAAGTTCATGCTTAACGGTGCTATTACACTTGGAACAAGTGACGGAGCAAACGTAGAGATAGCTGAGCTTGTCGGCGATGAGAACATCTATGTATTCGGTGAGGATTCACAGACTGTTATCGACAGATATGAGAGAGGCGACTACTGCTCTAAGGATTACTATGACAAGGATGCAGACTTAAAGAAGGCTGTTGACTTCCTTGTAAGTGATGAGATGATGAAGGTTGGTTCTAAGGAGAACTTAGAGAGACTTTACAACGAGCTCCTCAACAAAGACTGGTTCATGACATTCCCTGACTTTGAGGATTACTGCAAGACAAAAGAGAAGGCTTACGCTGATTATGAGGATAAGAAGGCTTGGGCTAAGAAGATGCTTGTCAACATCAGCAAGGCTGGTTTCTTCTCTTCTGACAGAACAATCAAGCAGTACAATGATGAAATCTGGCATTTAGAGGCTTAGAATTTTTCTTCCTCCTTTAAATACAAATTGGGCTTAAGAAGACCTGCGGGTGCATACCGCGGGTGTTCTTTTTTTGCTAGAGTACGTGACGTAAGAGCAGGGGACGGCGGGC
>ENA-ORLD01000277-ORLD01000277.1-human-gut-metagenome-genome-assembly--contig:-NODE-277-length-10982-cov-6.75876_pt1 | contig 10982 bp, 9 predicted proteins | sample MGYA00243067_ERZ508824 | MGnify/ENA primary metagenome ERZ508824 (study PRJEB26277, sample SAMN04329789) | human gut metagenome | biome: human-associated habitat | host: Homo sapiens | place: USA... | reverse complement strand
CAATTTGATAAACCTGAGGCTTGCAGGAAATATCGGCGTGGCAGCATACGGTTTGGTTGCCAATACGTCACTGGTCGCTGTAGCTTTGTTCAACGGAATAGCACAGGGTTCACAGCCTCTTATCAGCGACTATTACGGCAGAGGACTTAGAAAAAATGTAGGTTCGATACTCAGGATGGCTGTCGTTTCATCTCTCTTAATTGCTGCACTGCTCATTTTGTTCATATGCACCTTTGCACCTTTTGTGACATCTGTTTTCAACAGCGAGCACGATGCCAGGCTTGCTTCGTATGCCGAGAGCGGACTGCGCCTTTACTTTACAGGCTTTATTTTTGCCGGAATCAATATAGTAGGTTCTGCTATCCTAAGTGCCGTTGAGTCCGTAAAATATGCATTCGCGGCATCTATCATGCGTGGTTTTATCGCTATAAGCATTTTCGCATTCGCACTTTCAGCCGCCTTCGGCATGACAGGTGTGTGGCTTGCTTTTCCGGCGGCTGAATTTGTGACTATGTTTATTATTGTTAAAGGATTAAGGCGGCTTAAGCTGTAGATGCAGGCTATAGGTGTAAGTGAACTATTTTCGTGCATACTTATTTTCCATGTGATATACTTATGATTAAGAAAACCTATCACAATTATGATATATGATGAAAGAGGAGGGCTTGTATATGGCAAAAATAGAGAGAGTTATCAATAGGGATTTTGACCAGTTACTTTCCACGATTGAAGACGGAATAATAAATGGCAGTGTGTCAGCATCTCTGGAGGATTCCAGTGACTTTCGAAGCCAAGATGCGCGTTGCAGCGTCAGGGTATTTGAACGCTACAGCTATACCGGTGGTAACAGGGTAAGTCTCAATGTTACACTTTTTCAAAATGGCGAGGAGCCTGTTCACCTTTCCGCAATTACGGCAGGTGGAAGCCAGGCTGTTTTTTTCAAGCTTAATACTTTTGGGGAAGAGGCATTTCTCGATAAATTGATTGAATTGCTTGATTAAAATAGACAAATTTTTTTCAAAAGCATTCGTTATGTTGGAAATCAAACATACAAGTTGTTTTTATAACGCTATTATTCTATCAGAAACATAAAAAACTACTGATGGAGGAAAAAAATATGTTTTGTTTTCAATGTGAACAAACGGCCGGATGCACCGGCTGTACCGGAAATACAGGTGTCTGCGGAAAAAAGGCAGATACTGCACAGTTACAGGATGAATTGACAGGCGCACTGATTGGTCTGGCGAGAGCTGTCGATGACACATCAGCTGTTTCAAAAAAGACCTGGCAGACCATTATCGAGGGCTTATTTACCACAATTACAAATGTAAGCTTTGATAATGCAGCAATTGAAGATATGATACAAAAGGTCAGAGCAGAAAAAGACTCTCTGGTTGGCGACTGTAATAAATGTCAGTCTCCTTGTGGACGAACTGACGAATATGATATGCAACAACTATGGAATGCTGATGAAGATATCCGTTCCCTGAAGTCACTTATTCTCTTTGGTATTCGCGGAATGGCTGCATATGCCTATCATGCATATGTCCTGAATTTTGAAGATCCCGAGGTAAATCAGTTTTTCTGTGAAGCCTTGTTCAGGATTGGTTACGCAGAAAGTATGGATGAGCTGCTTCAAACAGTTCTCAAGGTAGGTGAAATCAATCTAAAGTGCATGGCACTTCTAGACAAGGCAAATACACAAACCTATGGAACACCGGAGCCAACAGATGTTACGCTTACGGTGGAAAAGGGACCTTTTATCGTAGTAACCGGACACGATTTAAAGGACCTGCAGCTTTTGCTTGAACAGACAAATGGAAAGGGAATCAATATCTACACTCATGGTGAAATGCTCCCTGCCCATGCATATCCACTCTTAAAGAAATTCCCTCACTTGAAAGGAAATTTCGGAACAGCATGGCAGAATCAGCAAAAAGAATTTGATCATATTCCTGCTCCTATTCTCTACACCACAAATTGTCTGATGCCTCCAAAAAGCAGCTACATCGACAGAGTGTTCACAACAGAAGTGGTTGCCTTCCCGGGTACTGTTCATATCGATGAACAGAAGGATTTCACTCCTGTTATTGAAAAAGCACTTGAGCTCGGTGGTTACAAGGAGGATCAGACCTTCACAGGCATAAATGGCGGCACACAGGTAACAACCGGTTTTGGTCATTCAGCAATCCTGTCCCATGCGGATACGGTAATAGAGGCCGTAAAATCAGGAGCTATCCGTCATTTCTTCCTGGTTGCCGGCTGTGATGGTGCCAAACCGGGCAGAAATTACTATACAGAATTTGTAAAACAGACGCCTTCTGACAGTATCGTCCTGACTCTGGCATGTGGAAAATTTCGTTTCAACGATCTAAATCTCGGAGAAATTGGTGGTCTTCCGCGACTGATGGATATGGGACAGTGTAATGACGCTTATGGCGCGATACAGGTTGCAATAGCACTTGCGGATGCATTTGGATGTTCAGTAAACGAGCTTCCGCTTTCCTTTGTACTCTCCTGGTATGAACAGAAAGCAGTCTGCATCCTCTTAACACTGTTACATCTTGGTATAAAAAATATCCGTCTCGGTCCTTCTCTACCGGCGTTCCTTTCTCCTAACATTCTGAACTTTCTGGTAGAAAACTATGGGATTGCACCTATTACCACACCGGAGGAAGACATCAAAGTGCTGTTGAAACAATAATATGTATTTTTTCCGATGTTCTAATACACTAATATGGAACTATAAAAAACACAGGATATAGCGCCTTTGCTGTATCCTGTGTTTTAAATTAACTTTAAATTAATTTGCAATCATTAGGGTAATCTAAGCTAATTCTCCCCATACATCTCCGGACGCCTGTCCCTGAACAGCCCCCAGCTCTTTCTCTCACTCTCCAGCTCATCCAAATCAAAACTGTGGAGTATGAAGCCCTCCGATACTCTGTCCATCTGCTCAACAACCTCTCCGGTTGCGTCTGTGATAAACGAAGAACCATAAAATGTCAGTGCAGAGCTCTGGTTTCCGTTTTCTGCACACGGTACAACCTCCTCTGTGCCTATCCTGTTTGCCGCCACTACCGGCATCAGATTGCAGGCTGCATGTCCGGTCATACACCTTCTCCAGTGTGGCATGCTGTCACATTCCAGTATCGGCTCGCTGCCTATGGCTGTAGGGTAAAAAAGTATCTCCGCGCCCTTTAAAGCCATGCCTCTTGCCGTTTCCGGGAACCACTGATCCCAGCATATGCCGACTCCAATTGTTGCATATCTTGTCTTAAAAGCTTTAAAGCCTGTATTTCCCGGTGTGAAGTAAAACTTCTCCTGATAATAATGATCGTCCGGGATATGTGTCTTTCGGTATATTCCAAGCACCTCTCCATCGGCATCTATCACCGCCACTGAGTTGAAAAGCTGTCTGCCCTCTCCCGCCTCATAAAAGCTCACAGGAATCACTACGCCAAGCTCCTTTGCAAGTGCCTTCATGCTCTGCACCGCATCATTTTCAGAAAGCGGCTTTGCATAGTCATAATAATCGTACCGCCTCTCCTGACAGAAATACTGTCTCTCAAAAAGCTCCGAAGGAAGTATTATCTGCGCTCTGGCCCCTGCTGCAGCCCTTATAAGCTTTGCTGCTTTTTCAATATTTTCTTTTACGTCACGGCTGCAGCTCATCTGGATTGCAGCAATTGTAACCTCTCTCATACTATTCACCTTTCTCATCCTGAATTAAATTACTGCGGTATCTGCTGTGTGATACAGTGTATATTTCCGCCACCGACAATTATGTCGCGCGCATATATCGGATACACTTTTCTTCCCTCAAAAAGGCTTCCGATTGCCTTAAGCGCAGGCTCATCCATCACATCACCAAACTGTGGAATAAGCACACCGCCGTTTGTGATGTAAAAATTCACATAGCTTGCCGCTAAGCGTTCTCCTGCCTCGCGCTCATCCTCACCCTCCTCAAAGGTGAAGCCGGAAAGCTCATATTCTGTGATGCACACCGGCTTCTTTGGAATATAAACCTTGTGAATCTCAATTTTCCGGCCTCTTGCATCAGTTTCATTTTCCAATATTTCAATGTCCGCTGAGGACATCTGATACTGTGGGTCATCCATGTCATCAGTCCACGCAAGCACCACATGCCCCGGGCTTGTAAATGCACATACGTTGTCGACATGCTCGTTGGGATCATCAATGTATATTCCATAAGGAATCCAGATAATCTTTTCGGCACCGAGATAATCCTTTAATTTCTGTTCTATTTCAGACTTCGATAATTCCGGATTTCTGCCCTTGCTGAGCAGACAGCTTTCCGTCACTATCACAGTTTTCTCTCCGTCTGTGTGGATGGCTCCACCCTCTAAGACAAACGGATGTGCATCATACATGTCGTATCCGGCTTTGTTGCAAAATAAAGCCGCTACTCTGTCATCCTTTGTCCAGTCTGCGTACAGTCCGTCTACCTTGCCGCCCCAGGCATTAAAACACCAGTCGATTCCTCTGACAGCGCCATCCTCATTTTTCACGAAGGTCGGCCCCACATCTCTGGCCCAGGCATCATCTGACTCCATTTGTATATATTTCACCGGGAAATTTTCCTGATAATTTTTCTGCTTTCTGACAGCTTCCACAACAGACCTTGCATTGTCTATCACATCTGCCTCAGCGAGCACATATGCCTGCTCAGACTCTGCTATTGCACATATCACCTCCGCAAAAGCCTCTCTTGCCCGCCTGGCACCGTAAATCCATGAGCCCGGGCGCTTTGGCCAGATAATGATGGTACCCTTGTGGGGAGCATACTCTGCCGGCATATAAAAGCCGTCTGCTCTAGGACAGCCTGCATTTAAAATCTTCATATTCAAATCTCCTGATAACCTTACAATCGTTATTTTCATCCATTACTGCAATGTCCGGAAGCGGCATGCCGTTAAAGGTATTATTTTTGACCATCGAGTAGATTGCCATATCGCAAAAGCACAGCCTATCGCCGGTTTTTATCTCTCTGTCAAATGAATAATCCCCTATCACATCACCTGCCAGACAGGTACATGAGGACAATCTGTAGGTATACTTCTTCTCACCCGGCTCGCCACTGTCCATAAGCGGCGGACGGTACGGCATCTCAAGCACGTCCGGCATATGGCAGGCTGCGGAGGTATCCAGAATGAGTATCTTTATGCCATTGTTTTCAACTATATCAAGCACCGTTGTCTCCAGATATCCTGCATCAAGCGCAACCGCCTCTCCCGGCTCCAGATAGATTTTCAGGTCGTATTTGTCACGCATATGCATAATGCATTTTTCAAGCCTCTCAATGTCATAGTCTGCCCTTGTGATGTGGTGTCCGCCTCCCATATTGAGCCACTTTAGCCCATACAGCAAATCTCCGAATTTCTCCTCTACCGCTGCAAGAGTCGTTTCGAGCGCATCCGAATCCTGTTCACAGAGCGTGTGAAAATGAAAACCCTCTATACGTGATATATCAAGCCCGTTTTTAATAGCCTTATCGAGTGCCTCTCTCGTTATCCCAAGCCTTGAGCCCGGCGCACATGGGTCATATATCTCATGCCCCTCCTGTGTGGAGCACTCAGGGTTTATTCTGAGCCCGACACTTATTTTTTTATCAGCCTTTTCTATTTTATCCCTGTGAAGCAGATACTGCGATACGGAATTAAATACAATATGGTCACATATTTCTACCAGCTCATCCATCTCCTGCGGCAAAAAAGCGGGACAGAATACATGGTTTTCCTTTCCCATTTCTTCATGTGCAAGGCGGGCCTCAAAAAGCCCGCTTGCAGTTGTCCCGCTTAGATATCTGCCGATAAGAGGATATTCATAAAATGCGCTGAATGCCTTCTGTGCCAGAAGAATCCTTGCACCTGTCCTTTGCATGACACCGTTTAATATCAAAAGATTTTCAGTTAATTTTCCCTCGTCTATCACATAACAGGGAGTTCTTAATTCATTTATCTTCATACCGGCCTCCGGACTAATCCATATGTACTGACTCATCCTCAGTCTTGTAGCAATCCACAGGAACCGGATTCTCCACTACCTGCCAAGGCAGTCCGAACTTATTAAGAGCCTCCATGTATGGATCCGGATCCATCTCCTCGAGATTGAACACTCCCGGCTTCTTCCAGAGTCCCTTTACCACCATCATGGCTCCAATCATTGCCGGCACACCTGTGGTATAAGAAATCGCCTGCGATTCAACCTCCTTGTAGCACTCCTGATGGTCACATACATTGTAGATGTAGATTGACTTTTCCTTTCCGTCCTTGACACCTGTAAAAATACATCCGATATTTGTCTTTCCGACTGTACGAGGTCCCAGGGATGCAGGGTCAGGAAGCAGCTCCTTAAGCACCTGTATTGGCACTATTTCCTTTCCGTCCACCATGATCGGATCTGTTCTTAGCATGCCGACATTCTCAAGACACTTCATGTGTGTGAGATAGCTCTGTCCAAAGGTCATGAAGAATCTGATTCTCTTTATTCCCGGAATATTTTTGGCCAGCGACTCTATCTCCTCATGGTGAAGCAGATACATATCCTTTTCTCCGACCTGGTCAAAATTGTACTGCGCTCTCCACTCCATAGGCTTTGTCTCTACCCAGTGGCCGTCTGTCCAGTATGAGCCGTTCGCAGAAACCTCACGCAGATTTATCTCCGGATTAAAGTTTGTCGCAAACGGATATCCATGGTCACCGCCATTGCAGTCGAGAATGTCTATAGTATGTATTTCATCAAAATAATGCTTAAGCGCATATGCAGAATAAACAGAGGTCACACCCGGGTCAAATCCGCTTCCAAGAATAGCTGTAAGCCCTGCCTCCTTAAATTTCTCCTGATATGCCCACTGCCATGAATAATCGAAATATGCTGTAAATCCAAGCTCCTTGCAGCGCTTTTCATAGATTGCTCTCCACTTTGGATCCTCAGTATCCTCACACTCATAGTTGGCAGTATCGATGTAGTCAACACCACACGCAAGACATGCAACCATAATAGTAAGCTCCTGATACGGAAGTGCAACATTTAAGCCCGCATCCGGCTTGTATGCATTAATCAGCTCTTTTAATTCCTCCACATTGTCGGCATCAACCTTTGCAGTCTCAATTTTTGTGCTTGTCTTTCCCTCAAGCTTTGCCTTTAAATCATCACATTTTGACTTGGTTCTGCTTGCAATCATAATCTCGGTAAATACCTCGCTGTTCTGGCAGCATTTTCTGATTGCCACCTGCGCAACTCCACCACATCCGATAATAAGTAATCTGCTCATTTTTTTCCCTCCTGATTCGCTTTGGTTATGATATAGTTTTTCTAATTTGTTTTACTTTGTTTCCTCTTCCTCGAGTAAATCCTCCACATATTTCGGAAGCATGAAAGCTCCCCTGTGTAAATGTGTTGTGTAATACCAGGTTTTAAGCCCCAGTGCATCCCATCTTTTTGCATCCAGATCATAAAGCGGATGATATTTCTTCGATGCAAACCCAAACAGCCAGTAGCCTGACGGACAGGTTGGAATATGTGCCTGATATACCCTGCTTATAGGAAATGATTTATACACCTTTCTGTGCATTTTCCGGCACTCAAGCTCATCCTCATCATAAAAAGGGCTGCCGTGCTGGTAAACCATGATTCCATCATCCTTTAGTGCCTTATAGCAGCTTCCGTAAAACTCTTTTGTGAAAAGTCCCTCCGTATGTCCGAGCGGGTCTGTGGAATCGTTGATTATCAGATCATATTCATCATGCTTTCTGCGTAAAAATCGCAGACCATCATCATAAAACATGGAAATTCTTTCATCCTCAAGTCCACATGCTACCTCGGGGAAAAACCGCCTGCATACATCGACAAACATCTTGTCTGTCTCAACCACATCAATATGCTCGACAGACGGATATTTGATGAGCTCCTTCGCCACGCCGCCGTCGCCGCCACCTATTATAAGTATCTTTTTGGCATTCGGGTGGACCGCCATCGGCACATGTGTGACCATCTCATCATATATAAACTCATCTGTGTCCGAAAAAACAATCTCGCCATCCAGCGCGACCATTTTGCCAAACTCATATGATTTAAACACATCTATTTTCTGATAATCACTCTGCCCTGAAAAAAGCTGCTCCTGTATCCTTACATCCAGCTTGACATTGACAGTATGATATTGTGAAAACCACATTTGCATAGCTTTTCCTCCTGTTTACTGCTTTAATACCTTAAGATATTCTACCGCAGGATCCTCTGTTCCCTGCATTGAACAGCCCTTTTCCTTTGCGTAGACAATGTATTGCGCAATCTCTTTTGTGATAAGCTCTCCCGGTGCAAGAATCGGGATTCCCGGTGGATAACACATGACAAACTCACCACTTACAGCGCCTACCGCGTCCATAATGCGCACTGATTTCTTCTGCGAATAAAACGCCTCCTGCGGCGATACCGCCACCTTTGGATTTATGTACTCTCCCGACAAAAGTCCGGTCTTGTCCTTGCTGTAAAGGCGCTTGATATCCTCCAGCGCACCTACAAGCCTCTCTATATCCTGTATTCTGTCACCAATTGATATATACGCAAGTATATTACAGATATCTCCAAACTCTATCTGGATATCATACTCATCACGCAGCAGATCATATACCTCTATTCCGGCAAGCCCTATATCGAGCGTATAGATGGACAGCTTTGTCACATCATAATCATATATGCTCGTGCCGTTTACAAGGTCACGCCCATACGCATAATAGCCGCCTATGGAATTAATCTCCTGCCTTGCGTACTCCGACATCTGTGCCACCTTGGCAAAGGATTCCTCGCCTCTGAGTGCCAGATTTCTTCTTGATATATCAAGGCTTGACAATAGCAGATACGATGCGCTCGTGGTCTGTGTGAGGTTGATAATCTGCCTCACATAATCAGCATTTACATCCCTTCCGGTGAGCAGAATCGAGCTCTGTGTCAGGCTTCCTCCCGATTTGTGCATCGATACCGCAGACATGTCTGCCCCGGCTGCCATTCCTGATATCGGAAGCCCCTTTCCAAAATAAAGATGTGTACCATGTGCCTCATCCGTGAGCACCTTGATTCCCTTCGAATGAGCCAGCGCAACTATCGACTTAAGGTCAGAACAGATTCCGTAATACGTCGGATTGTTTACAAGCACAGCCTTTGCATCCGGATTTTCCTCGATAGCCCTCGCCACCTGGTCAATCTCCATTCCAAGCGAAATACCAAGCTTCGCATTCGTCTGCGGATTGACATAAACCGGTATCGCTCCGCAGAGCACGAGTGCATTAAGAGCGCTTTTATGAACATTTCTCGGAAGTATAATCTTGTCTCCTGCCTTGCAGGTGGACAAAATCATGGCCTGCACCGCAGAGGTGGTGCCTCCTACCATAAGAAAAGCATTTGCCGCTCCAAAGGCATCCGCCGCAAGCTCCTCCGCCTCTCTGATTACCGAAACCGGATGGCACAAATTGTCAAGCGGCTTCATTGAATTGACATCAAGCCCTACACACTTTTCTCCGAGCAGATGGACCAGCTCAGGATATCTCCTGCCTCTCTTGTTTCTCTGAACATCTATCGGAACCACGCTCTTCTTCTTAAACTCCTCAAGAGCCTCATAAATCGGCGCTCTTTCCTGTCTTTTGATATCCATTTACTTCTCCTGTATTTAAAAAGGATGATGCGTGCAAGCATCATCCTTTAGATTCGTCTTAACAACAGTAAAATCGTAACATATACTATGGAGTTATGCAAGAAATTACGTTTTATTTTTGATAATGATAGTTACGCCATTGCAGGCTCTTTCTTCTTAATAATTGCCTCAACTTCATCAACATCTGTTTCAGCTACATCTGCGATCTGATCCAATGTATAACCCTTTTTATACATATTCAGAATAAACTTTTCGCTTGTTTTTTCAGTAGCTCTTTCTTCAATTCCTGTACTCAGATTACACATAATTCTCACATCCTCTCTAAATTCTTGACTGGTTGGAATATTATATTCATGTTCTATGATATCCAATTTTTCCTGTTCTTTCAATTCACTTGAAAGCAAAGCTCCAATCAACCGGTGCATTTCATATTTTTCATCATGTTCCGGAATCCCATTTGTGATTCCTATTAGCACAATGTTTAACAGGTCGAGATTACCTTTCCAGTTACATGGTTTCAGCAGCTCATCTTTTGTCAAATGGATATGGCTTAGGCTGTTATCATCCATGTTCATACATATCCATATGCTGAATACCTGCTTAATGTCATCATAGTTAGTATTTACAAAATCTCTTTCCTTTTGTGACGAAATCAGCCTGCTCACATAAAAGATTGCCCGATTTAAAATTTTATATTCCGTCGGCTCATCCTTCTGAGCCTCAATATTCACAATAATCTGCGAAAGTCCATTTTTCATACGGACATAAAAAATAATATCAAATCTGACTAATCCTTCATTAATTTCAGCATTTTCTGTATTAAGACCTACAATACGCTGTCCTGCAGCATCTGTTTTTTCCATATTTGCTAATCCCGGCTCAACCGGAACAACGCTAATACTCGGTTCACCTTCGATGTATTTCACAACATCTTCCGGCTTCATTCCTTTAAATTCATCGATTGTTTTCACCAGAATATGTGCTAATATACTCTTCTGTGCCAGTAACCTTTTAACACGAGTATCATATTGTGCCTTATCTCCTGCTGCATTCACAGCATTTGCTATTTCTGTATTCAAGTCGGCATCCCTCCTTTTGTATTGTGCATAACACTTATAAGATTCCGCAAAAGGCTCTCTGCCTTAATATCATTATAAGCGAGGGACTTTACGAAATCAACTGATTTTTCATTACTTATATAGGCACTTTTTAGTCTTCCAACTATAATCGAGTAGGAGGCGGTGGCTAACCGCTGTCCTCTCACAGCACCGTACGTACCGTTCGGTATACGGCGCTTTCAATAGTTGAC
>ENA-ORLD01000275-ORLD01000275.1-human-gut-metagenome-genome-assembly--contig:-NODE-275-length-11001-cov-5.47469_pt1 | contig 11001 bp, 7 predicted proteins | sample MGYA00243067_ERZ508824 | MGnify/ENA primary metagenome ERZ508824 (study PRJEB26277, sample SAMN04329789) | human gut metagenome | biome: human-associated habitat | host: Homo sapiens | place: USA... | reverse complement strand
TTGTTATGTTTTGGTGATGTGAGACGGTATGAGGTATTTTCATCTAATTTCTTTTTGTCGACAATATAGCCTTTGTTTGGTGCATGTCCGCCTCCCGGATTTTTGATCAGTGATCCAACCATCATGTCCGCTCCGACCTGGATAGGCTCTGTATCCTCGACAAACTCACCGTAGCAGTTATCGACCATACAGATCACATCAGGCTTTATGCTCTTTACAAAGGCAATGAGTTCGCCTATTCTTTTGACCGAAAGTGTAGGTCTTGTAGCATAGCCCTATGAGCGCTGGATTGTGACAAGCTTCGTTTTTTCATTGATGGCTTTCTTTATTCCGTCATAGTCAAACTCACCGTCAGGCAGTAAATCAACCTGCGCATATGTGATGCCATACTCAGCAAGTGAGCCCTTTGAAGGGCGTATGCCTATTACCTCTTCAAGTGTATCGTAAGGCTTTCCGACAGGGCTTAAAAGTTCATCGCCCGGGCGCAGGTTTGACATGAGTGCAAGTGCAAGTGCATGTGTGCCACAGGTGATCTGAGGCCTTACAAGTGCATCTTCTGCGCCAAAACAGTCTGCGTACACTCTCTCAAGTGTATCCCTTCCGAGGTCATTGTAGCCGTAACCGCTTGATGCCTGGAAGCACTCTGCGCTCACCTTGTTTTTCTGCATGGCGGCTATGACCTTAAGCTGATTATACTCAGCATTTGTGTCTATTTTGTCAAAACGCTCCTTAAGCTCCTTTTCTACAGAGGTTCCGAAATCCAAAACCTCCTTTGATATTCCAAGTGTCTCATACTGCCTGTAAATGGCTTCATTGGTATCTAACAAATTATAATCCTCTTTTCTGCTAAAATTTCTTGTATTTTATTTAATATTTTATTATCATCATATGAATATTCATTTTTTTCTATCCATATGGTATCTTTTTCTCTCCTAAACCAGGTTAGCTGTCTCTTTGCAAAACGCCTTGACTCAAGCTTTACCTTGTCCACAGCCTCATCAAGTGAATATTCTCCATCAAGATATGCAAGGATTTCCTTATATCCTATACCCTTCATGGATACCATATCGCTTGTACAGCCCATTGCCTTTAGCTTTTTCACCTCATCGACAAGTCCGTTTGAAACCATGATATCAACTCTCTTATCTATCCGCTCATAAAGCCTTGGTCTTACATCATCCAGTACAAAATAGGCAAAACTGTATGGAGACTGCTTGGCTCTTTCAGTCTCATTGTGCTTTGAAATCGGTTCATGGCAGGTGTGATAGTATTCAATTGCCCTGATGACGCGCTTTACGTTATTCTCATGGATGCTCTCGTAGGATGCAGGGTCGATATCCTTAAGCTTTTCATGCAGTGCATGGTTTCCGTGCTCGTTAGCAAAGTCGTAAAGGCTCTTTCTGTACGATTCATCCACATCCTGCTTTGTGAAATCAATGTCATACAAAAGCGCCTGTATATAAAAGCCGGTGCCGCCGACAACTATCGGTATCTTTCCTGCTTCGAATATCTCATTAAGTGCTTTTTTTGCCATATCCTTGAAGATAAATACATTGAACTCGTCAGAGGGCTCAAGCTCGTCTATCAGATAGTGCTTTATGCCGTCCATCTCATTGACTGTAATCTTCGCAGAGCCTATATCCATGTATTTGTATACCTGCATGGAATCCGCGGATATTATAGCACCATTTATTTTTTTTGCAAGCTCAATCGATAGAGCTGTCTTTCCTACTGCTGTCGGTCCTGTCAGGACAATCATCGGTTTTTGTGTCATATTGCACCTCAGTCCAAATGTGTATGTTGTCATACGATACGTTTGAATTTCTTTTCTATCTCATATTTGCTCATAGAGATGATGGTTGGTCTGCCGTGTGGGCAGTTGTAAGGATTGTCGAGTGACAAAAGCTCATCTATCAGCTTATTTATCTCAGGAAGAGTAAGCTTGTCATTGCCCTTGACTGCTGCCTTACACGACATGGATGCGACCTTTTCCGTGATGATATCAGGAGTCTGCCTGCCTGTCGCATTGGAAAAATCATCGAGCATCTCTATAAACAGATCCTTCATATCTATGTTAAACAAATTATCTGGAATTGCACTGATCATGTATTCCTTGCCGCCAAAATGCTCCACCTCATAGCCAAACTGTTCTATCTGCGGCCTGTATTTCTCAAGCATCTCGCTTTCCCTTGCATCAAGAGTCATGACAATCGGAGGGCTTATGCGCTGTGATGTAAAATCCTTATTGGCAAGTCTTGCCATTGTTTTTTCATACAGCACCTTCTCATGAGCTGCATGCTGGTCTATGATATAAAGCTTGTCCTCAAACTCTATTAACCAGTATGTCTTAAAGAGCTGACCTATGATGGAAAACTGCTTCTTGGCGCTTTCTGTAAGAAAAACCTTGTCGTAATCGCCGAGTGTCTGCTGGGTGCCGGTGACAACCTGTGCAGGTTCATACGCGGTGGAAGTCTTTGGCGTTTTTACAGCAGGTTCTATTGCTGAGTAATCTTTTACTGCTGACGTCACGCTCTGTCCGTACACGCTCCTTGATTCCGCTGCCCTCACCTCATTGATACGCCTCTTCTCAAACGGCTCCGGTATTGGCTCCTTATACTCATGCACTATCTTTTTAGGCGCCGACGTACTGTCTACAGGCACCTCGGGAATCATCTCCTTACGAGATAGAATTGCATATATTGTGTCACACAATTCGACATATATCTCGTTGTTGTTGTCGAACCGAAGCTCCATCTTGGTCGGATGCACGTTGACATCCAGCTCACTGAAAAATGTAAAGTAAAGCACTGTAAACGGATACTGATGCTGCATTAGAAAGCTCTTGTAGGCCTCCTCGATAGCACGTGACAATATATTGCTCTTTACATATCTGCCGTTTATGAAATAATTTTCATAATTTCTGTTGCCCCTTGTGATAACAGGTTTTCCTATAAATCCCTCCACCTTAAAGTATTCGCATTCATGCTTCACCTCAAGCAGTGATGACGATATCTCGCGTCCGAATATATGGTATATGATATCCTTTCTGTTGCCGTTTCCTGAGGTGTGAAGCTTTGTCTGGTTATTGTTTATGAACTTAAACGATATATCAGGATGCGAAAGCGCAAGCTTTTCAACCATATCGCTTATGTAGCTGCCCTCTGTCTGTGCTGTCTTTAAAAACTTACGTCTTGCCGGAACATTATAAAACAAATCCTTTACTATGAAGGTAGTACCGTCCGGAGCACCGATTTCCTCGTTTGAAAGCTCCTTCGAGCCTTCAATCACATATCTGGTGCCGGTGAGCTCATCGTAGGTTTTTGTGATAAGCTCAACGCGGGCAACGGCCGAGATGCATGACAGCGCCTCACCTCTGCAGCCGAGAGACTTTACAGTAAGTAAGTCCTCTGCCGAGCGGATTTTGCTCGTGCTGTGACGGTATAACGCAACTGCATCCAGGTCTCTTTCAATTCCGCAGCCGTGGTCTGTGATACGGATGAATGAGATTCCGCCCTCCTTTATCTCGACAGTGATGGCTGTGGAGCCTGCATCTATGGCATTTTCCACCAGCTCTTTAACCACGGAGCACGGACGCTCAACAACCTCTCCTGCAGCTATTTTATCTATTGTTTCCTGATTTAATATGGCAATATTTGGCATTTTAATCCTTTCTACCAGCGGTTTTTAACCTTGTTCTGGAGCTGATACAGCTTGTTTAACGCATCAAGTGGTGTCATGTTGCCTATGTCTATGCTTCGAAGCTCGTCAATTATATCATCATCCTTCACTGTGTCGAAAAGCGAAATCTGTGTCATATCAACCTCGTCAAGATGCTCCTTTTTATGCTTGTGGCCATTGTCAACAGATATGTTTTTTACAGTATCTGTGATATCATTTGCAAGAAGCTGTTCTGCGATTTCCTTGGCACGCTCTATGACTGAATCAGGCAGACCTGCAAGCTTTGCAACCTGTATACCATAGCTTCTGTCAGCTCCGCCCTTTACGATTTTTCTTAAGAAAACTATATCATCGCCCTTTTCCTTTACAGCGATGCAATAGTTATTTACACTGTCAAGCTTGCCCTCAAGCTCGGTGAGCTCGTGATAATGGGTTGCAAAAAGCGTCTTTGCTCCGAGGAGCTTTGGATTACTTATGTGCTCTACAACTGCCCAGGCGATGCTTAGTCCGTCAAATGTACTCGTGCCTCGTCCAATCTCATCGAGAATGAGCAGGGATTTTGCGGTTGCATTTCTTAGTATATTTGCCACCTCGTTCATCTCAACCATAAATGTACTTTGTCCGCTTGCAAGGTCGTCAGATGCACCGACTCGCGTGAAGATACGGTCTACAATACCGATATTTGCAGTTTGTGCAGGTACAAAGCTTCCAATCTGTGCCATGAGAACGATAAGTGCTGTCTGTCTCATGTAGGTGGATTTACCGGCCATGTTTGGCCCTGTGATGATTGAGATTCTGTTTTTGTGCTGATCCAGATATGTATCGTTTTCTATAAACATGTCATTTGTAATCATTTTTTCAACTACAGGATGACGTCCGTTTTTTATGTCTATTATTCCGCTTTCATTTATCTTTGGCTTGCAGTAATTATTCTGGCTGGCAACAAGCGCAAGCGAAGCAAAAACATCAATCTGTGCTATAGCTCTGGCTGTTTTCTGAATCCTTGAAACATTGTCGGAAATCTGTTTTCTTACATCACGAAACAGCTCATACTCAAGTGATGTGAGCCTGTCTTCAGCTCCAAGAATGGTATCCTCAAGCTCCTTAAGCTCCGGTGTTATGTAGCGCTCGGCATTGGTGAGTGTCTGTTTTCTCACATAATAATCAGGAACTAAATCCTTGAAGGAGTTTGTGACCTCAAGGTAATATCCAAATACCTTGTTATACTTGATTCTTAAGTTTTTGATTCCAGTTTTTTCACGCTCACCGGCTTCAAGCTCAGCAAGCCATGTCTTTCCCTTGGTTTTTGCGTCTCGAAGACGGTCAACCTCCTCGTTGTAGCCTGCTTTTATGATGTCTCCGTCGCGCTGTGAGATAGGAGGCTCATCCTCAATGGATGAAAGTAAAAGCTCATATATATCCTTAAGCTCGTCGAACTCTTCATTAATCTCATCGGTAAGCTCACACGGTATGTCTGAAAGCTGCTGCTTTATTGGTGGAAGCATTTTTAAAGAATCCCTGAAGGCTATAAGGTCGCGCGGATTGGCTGACTGGTAGGTGATTCTTGTGATGAGACGCTCAAGGTCATAAATAGGATTAAGGTATTCCCTGATCTCATCTCTTGTGATTTCGTTTGCATTAAGTGCTTCGATAAGCTTCTGGCGCTTTATTATCTCTGCCTTTTCGATAAGAGGCTGCTCGACATAGGTGCGAAGCAGTCTTGCTCCCATAGCCGTGCGTGTCTTATCGAGTACCCAAAGCAGTGAGCCTCTCTTTTGCTTTTCACGAAGGGTATCTACAAGCTCCAAATTACGTCTTGATGAGCTGTCTATTATCATATATTTGCCTATTGAGTACGGATGAAGCTCAAGTATATTGTCGAGCGAGTTCATCTGCGTCTCATAAAGGTACTTTAACAGGGCGCCGGCAGCTATGACTCCACTCTCATAATCCTCAAGCCCCAGAGCATTTATTGTCTGTACGTGGAAATGTGAAAGCAGTGTCTCATTTGCAAGACCATCAGAAAAATACCATGAGTCGAGTGCTGAAACAGTAATTGACAGCCTGTTTTTCATATCGTCAACATCTATTCCGCTCATGTAGAAGGCCTCGTTGCATATGATTTCCGATGGATTAAATCTGCTCACCTCATCTAACAGCTTTCTTTCCGCATCCACCTCTGTCGTAAAAAAATCTCCTGTTGTGACATCACAGGTCGCTATGCCGTATTTGTCCTCAGTGTATACAATCGACATTATGTAATTGTTTTTTGCCTCATCTAAAGAAGCCATATCAGTGTTTGTGCCCGGTGTCACAACACGGATTACCTCTCGCTTTACGATTCCCTTGGCCTGCTTTGGATCCTCCATCTGTTCACAGATAGCTACCTTGTGACCGTTTGATACGAGTCTGTTGATATATGAGTCTGCCGCGTGAAACGGTACTCCACACATAGGAGCTCTTTCTTCAAGTCCGCAGTTTTTGCCGGTGAGCGTGAGCTCAAGCTCCTTTGAAACCATTATCGCATCGTCAAAAAACATCTCATAGAAGTCTCCTAAGCGATAAAATAAAATACAATCCTTATATTGTTCTTTTGTCTGCAGATAATGCTGCATCATTGGTGATACTTCTGCCACGAATATTTCCTCTCTTTACGTGTATAAATATTATTCATGTGTATAAATATTATTTAAAATCCGGCCTATATTTTTTAATAATTGCTTCTGCGACCTTTATGCCGTCGATTGCCGCAGATGTAATGCCTCCTGCATAGCCTGCTCCCTCTCCGCAAGGGTATACACCCGAGATGTTGCTCTCAAAGGATTCATCTCTTTTTATGCGAAGCGGAGAAGATGTGCGTGTCTCCATACCGGACAAAATAGCATCTTTTCTGTCAAAGCCATGTATCAGATGGCCAAAATGTTCCATTCCAAGCTTGAACGACTGCTCCATGTCAGCGTTCATCAGTCCATTCAGCTTTGCAAAGACGGTGTTTCCCTTTGTACAGGAGCCAAAATCACCGTATGCTGTTGTTAATCTGTCATTACAGAAATCACCGAAAAGCTGCTGTGGTATTAAACCATTGCCTCGCTTATAATTTTCTGTTTCAAGCTTTTCCTGATATCTCACTCCGGCGAGGGCATCATCTGCTCCGAAATCCTTCGGCGAAACAGATACTATGATGGCACTGTTCGCATTTTTGCTGTTTCTGTCGTGATAGCTCATGCCGTTAACCACTGTGTGATTTTCGGTTGACGATGAGTTGACCACATATCCTCCCGGACACATGCAGAATGAATAGACTCCTCTGCCATTCGGAAAATTGGATGTGACCTTGTATGGGCTTGGCGGAAGTATAATTTTCTTTTGAATACCATACTGTGATTCATCTATCATGCGCTGCGGATGCTCCACGCGAAAGCCGACGGCAAAGCTCTTGCACTCCATATCAAAGCCTTTGTTGTAAAGCATATCAAATGTATCTCTGGCGCTGTGTCCGAGTGCCAGAACGCATACATCTGTCTTTATCTCACTATTACTGTTACTGTCAGAATCCGTGTAAACACTTAACAGCTTTTGGGAAACTATGTCAAGATTGTTTACACAGGTGTCAAATATAAACGTTGTTCCTTTGTCAACTAAAATCTCACGCATGTTGACAATTACTTCTGAAAGAACATCAGTACCAAAATGTGACTTGTTTTCATAAAGTATGATCCATTACGGATGTATTCAGCTTGCCGTCAGAATAGGTGCCGGCACCGCCCTCACCAACCTGTACATTGCTTTTGGGAGTAAGTATGCCGCTTTCCCAGAATTTTTGTACATCGTAAGTTCTTTTCTCAACCCGGCTGCCACGCTCGATAACTATCGGGCGAAAACCTGCCTCTGCCAATATATATGCACAAAACAGGCCGGCAGGTCCTGCCCCTGCAATAACAGGGCGCCTGTCAAGCGGTATATGGCCGCATGCAGGTATCATGTACTCTTTTTCTTTATATATGAGCACAGATGAACTGGCTGCTCTTTTTACAATTGCTTCTTCGCTATTTTTTGTATCATCTAGCTCTACAGCAACTGAATATGTATAGAACAGCTCAGGCTTTTTACGCGCGTCAAGTGATTTCTTTAATATGCGGTATGTAAAGCCTGTCTTGGCATTGAGCTTAAGCATTTTTATTATTTTCTTTTTTAATGCCTCATCACTGTGTGTGACGGGGAGCTTTATCTGGTTAATTTTAATCATTTACTGCATTTCTCCTGCTATATATCCACTTGTCCATGCCCACTGCAGATTGTAGCCACCGCATATGCCGTCCACATCAAGTAGCTCGCCGCAAAAGTAAAGCCCCGGATGGATTTTGGACTCCAATGTACGTACATCTATTTCCTTTGTATATATGCCGCCTGCACACACTTGTGCAAATTCGGCTCCTCTTGGCTTTTTTACCGAAACGGCTGTATGCTTTATTGAGCGGGTGAGACTTTTACAATCATCATCTGTCAACAGCCTTCCCTTTTTGTCAGGAGATACACCTGATTTGTGTATCAGCTCAAGAAGAAGCTTATTGTTTAAAAGTCCGTTAAGCATCTCATTTAGCGAGCGGTTGTCTGTCGTTGTAATGCTTCTGTCCTTTATGTATCCGTTAAGCTCATCATCACTAAAAGCCGGCAAAAAGTCAATTATCACCTTGACCCTTTGACCTTTATCGAGGGCTCTTGACATAAGACTTGAAATCTGAAAAACCGGGATGCCTGAGATGCCATAGTCAGCTAACTGCAGCTCCCCTGTATTTTGCTCTGTCATTTGACCGTCTATCACGGAAGCGACAGTGGCATCGCACCTGACACCTGTGATTTTTTTGAAAATTAGGCCATCACAGCTAAAGCCGCAAAGCGCGGGTAATGGCTTTTGGATATGGTGTCCGAGAGCTTCTATCTGTCGAAACAGGCTTCCGTCACTTCCAAGCTTTGGGGAAGCCGTAAGGCCACACGCTATGATAAGCCTTTTGGACTTAAAGCTGCCCTTGTCTGTTTGGATGCAGTAACCGGTCAGGTCATCTGTCTTCTTATTAGTTGCCGGATTAGCAGCAGACTTTGTGTCTTTAGCCATAATCCCTGTAGTCTTAATTTCTGTAATACTTATGCCTGTTTTCACATCCACATGAAGTCTCATAAGCTCCATGCGAAAGGCTGCCACAACAGATGCAGCCTGCCTTGAATTTGGATAAATGTAGCCTGCATTGTCATATGCAGGTATTCCAAGTTCTTTAAAAAAACGTATTGTGTCTGCATAATTAAATTGCGACAACCCATTTTTAATCAGCGCTTTACTGCCGTGAAACTTATTTACAGACATATCAGTGTTTGTGAAATTACATCTGCCGTTTCCTGTTGCAAGTATTTTCTTTCCTATATCATCCTTGTGCTCTAAAAGTGCCACGCGTGCTCCCTTTGATGCAGCAGCTGCTGCCGCCATCAGCCCGGATGCACCGGCACCTATTATAATTACATCGTACATATTCTTTCCCCTAACTGATTTATTTTAACATTAACTCGAATAGCTTTCAAGAAAATCGTACAAATCAGTTTCGTTAAAAAAGTAGAGTCCGTTTGTAACCTTATTTTTTGCTTCATCTGGCAGCTCTTCAAAATACACGCCTGTGTCAAAGTATTTTTCACTTGCAGTGGCGTTGTATACAGACAGCATTCCGGAGTCATTTTTGATGCAGTATTTTGCATTCTTAGCCTCATTTGATGTCAGAAGGCTTTCTTTTTCATTTTTTTCTTCTTTATCATTTTCATTGCTTTGTGCAATTATCGCAGCCTTGTCTGCAGCTCTTTGCGTATTGATTTTTTCTATCATAACAAGTGCAAGAAGAATTACAACAATAGTTAAAAAACAGATACTGATTTTGCTTTTCATATTATCACCTCAAAATCAGTATCTGTAAATTTTTGTTATTTATTCAATTTTATAATAAATGACATTTTTTTACCACTTTTATGATAAGTGTGCCCTTTGGAAAATGTCTAAGCTCATCCTCAGTCAGTCCCTTGAGTAAAAGCAGCGCCACTGCATATGAGATAACCGCAATGATTGCAGCAAGAATGAAGGCGATAATCTCAATATGACAGGCCTTGTAAAGTATAAAGTATACTATATACGAAATAACTCCCATTATGAGCGAGCTGATGGCCGGTATGATAAAGGTCTTTTTTATTTCCTGCTTAAAGCCGCTGTACTTCTTTAAAGCCATGCTGTTCATAAAGCACATGAGCAATGCAAAAAACGTATTGGCAAGCACAACTGCATGTATATTGAGCCTGAATATGAGCATAAGCAGTATGAGTACTATGACATGCGCTACAATGGATATCGCAGCGTTGATTACCGGAACTTTGAGCCTGTCAATTCCCTGCAGCAGTCCGTTTGACAGAGTGGAAAGCGAGTAAAATACTACCGCAACCGCACCGACATACATCATAAGTGATGCCTCAGCATTTGTTACACGGGTGCTTGAGAACAGTATATTAAATATTGGCAGTCCAAACACGGCAAGCCCTACTGCACATGGGAATGCGACAACCATGATAAAGCGTGTGGAAAGATTAATCTGTCCTCTCACTGCCTCCATGTCGTCCCTGTGATATGCGCCTGTAAGCACCGGCACAAAGGATGCTGCCATAGCTGATGCTATGGATATAGGCACATTGATTAAAAGCTTGTACTTTCCGGTGTATACACCCCACCATACGTCTATATCATTCTGAGTGTATCCCTGAAGCAGTGCAACCTGCTTGAAAATACCCTGGTCGATAATACCACTGATATTATATATAGTAGTACTTAAAAGCACCGGAATAACCGTAATTACAAGAATCTTCATTGTGTAGCCAAATGAGCTCACCCTGACATTTCGTTCTCTTTTCATCTGCCTCTTGAACACCTTCATATAGATGGCAAAGATAAATACTACAAATAAAAGAGCCGCTACAGAGCCAAGCACTGTTCCAAGTGTACCACCGGCTGCACCGTAGGCAGCGGCATAGTGCTCCTTGTCACCAAGTACTGCGCCAATCCTTGTACCTGTACGGTATAGCACATATGCAGCCCATACACTGACTATGGCATTTACTATCTGCTCTATTATCTGTGAGACGGCACTCGGCATCATAGTACCCAGTCCCTGGAAAAAGCCTCTGATGACGCCAAGTACTGCAACTACCAAAAGCCCTGGAGCCAGTACTCTTAAGTCAAAAATACTGTATAGTGTGTTAAGAAGCGTTGTTGCAAAAAAATAGTCACCAAAAAACAGTATG
>ENA-ORLD01000271-ORLD01000271.1-human-gut-metagenome-genome-assembly--contig:-NODE-271-length-11101-cov-6.78716_pt1 | contig 11101 bp, 6 predicted proteins | sample MGYA00243067_ERZ508824 | MGnify/ENA primary metagenome ERZ508824 (study PRJEB26277, sample SAMN04329789) | human gut metagenome | biome: human-associated habitat | host: Homo sapiens | place: USA... | reverse complement strand
GCTCTTTAGGTGTGATTAAGTCCTTTTTGTTGAAGCATATGGTAACCGGTACATGCTGGTACTCCATCATACACAAAAACCTATCAAGCAGGTTGAAATTGGGATCCGGCTTTGCGGATGCAAAAATAACCAGGGCCATGTCTATATTGGACACAGCCGGCCTGATAAGTTCGTTTTTCCGTGGCAGTATACGCTCGACATTGCCTATGTGCTTTTCATCATCGAGGACTGCTATGTCGACTATATCGCCAACCAGCGGCTTTATCTTTTGTTTTCTGAAGGTGCCTTTTGCTTTGCACTCGTAGAGAGTGCCGCCTGTGGCAGTTTCTTTTGCTTCTTTGGTTTCTTCTACGTAGACGTAGTAGAAGCCGGCAATTCCTTTAATAATTTTTCCTGTCATGGTTTTCCTTGTGTGCTTTTGTATTTGCAGGAGTCACGCTTTCGGCGGGGTGCATGCCGCGCTTTGAGGTTGTGTGGGTGGCGGGGGCAGGCATATATTCCTCTTAAAAAATATGAAGCCAGCCCCGGGCTATCCTACGGACAGGCTATGGCTTGCTCTGCCCTGTTTTTTCCTCGGTAGGTTTATGGCACCCCGGGGCAATTCATATTTTTTCCTCGGAACACATGCCTGCCCCGCTATCTACAGTCCTTCTCCGCGAGTTCAGGTTCTCGTCCGCGGGTTGGTGTGGGAGTGGGGTGCGGATAGCACCCACTTTGTGGGTGCTATCCGGTGGCTTACTGTACTTCTACTGTTTCTGTCTTTGTCTGAACTTCACCCTCAACTTCATTTCCATCTCCATCCAATGATGAAACTGTATATTTCCATGTTACCGTTATTTTACCGGATGCACAATTCATTGTTCCGGATACTGAAACCTCTGCTGAAGTTACTGTTCCACTTGCGTATGTCTGTCCATCACTGCCTTTTAAGGTATATGAACCATCTACTACCTTTGCATTTTCTATTCCAAGTGACAATGTCTTATTTACGCTCTTTGAAACCTGCTGCTTACCCTTACTGAGTGTAAGTGTGATTGTGGTGCCTGCGGCTACGGTTTCGCCGGATTTGGTCTGGCTGATTACGTTGCCGGCGGGTACTGTGTCGCTGTACTGGGAGTCGGCATAGGTGTACTTGCGCCCTGCTCCTGCGAGGGCGCTTTCTGCATGTGACTGTGAGGCACCTACTACGTTTGGCACGGTGATTGGCTTCTGGCCCGGTGAGAGGGTGACTGTTACTGTGCTGCCCTTTGCGGCCTGTTTCTTTGCTGATGGTGACTGTGCTGTTACTACATCTGCTGCTACACTGTCATTGTAATCTCCATACTCGAAGGTGACACTAAAGCCTGCTGACTCGAGTGTACTCTTTGCTGAGCTCTTGGTCTTTCCGATTACACTTGGTATCTTGACCATCTCTGATGTACTATCACCTTTTCCTGCGATAACTACATTAATCTGTGAACCACGCTTTACTGTATCTCCGGCCTTGACATCCTGCTCAAGGATCGTGCCATCCTTTTCATCTGACTGCTTTGTCTCAAATGCAAATACTGTGAGGTCAAGCTTTAAGCGGTCTACTGCCTTCTGAGCATCCTCCACTGACATGCCTCTGATGTCAATCATCTGGCCCTCTGTCTCAGTCTGTGTCTCTGACTCTGATTCAGACTCGGTCTGTGTCTGTGACTCTGTCTGCTGTGACTCTGAGTTCTTTTTGCCGCCAAACTTAAACACTCCTGCCACTGAAAGTGCAAGATATATGATAACTATTACAATGATTACGGCTGTTACTATACCCATGATTGTGATTGCTTTATCCATCTTTGGATTTAAAAGCTTGCCGTCATCATCATCGTCTTCGTCTTCTTCGTCATCATCGTCGTCTAAGAGTGACTCATCATATTCATCATCATCGTCTTCATCGTCAGCATACTCATCACCATTATCTGCATCGATATCATCATCGTTTAAGTCCTCTGCGACACCTCTGCCCTCTTTTATCTTGTCAAGCTCCTCCGGGCTTATAACCTTGGTCTTGCCACCGTCAACGAGTGGTGCTATTGTGACGAAATCCTCATCAGGATGCGCAAGAGAGCGCCTTATGTCTGTGAGAAGCTCCTCAATAGTCTGGTATCTGCGGTCCGGTGTCTTTTGTGTACACTTTAAGATGATTTTCTCAAAGCTGATTGGCAGATCCGGTGCGTAGATGCTTGGCCTTGCAATCTCCTCCTGTAGGTGCTGCAGTGCAACTGCCACTGTGGTATCACCGTCAAACGGCACACGGCCTGTAACCATCTCAAACATTACGATTCCCAGTGAGTAAATATCACTTCTGCCATCGACGAAGCCGTTTCTTGCCTGCTCCGGAGATGCATAGTGTACTGAGCCCATCACATCTGAGCTTATTGTATTTGAAGATGTAGCCTTTGCAATTCCAAAGTCTGTCACCTTTACCTTGCCATCTGTAGAAATAATGATATTCTGCGGCTTGATATCACGGTGAATGATATTTTTATTGTGAGCGGCCTCTATGCCCCTTGCCACCTGGATTGCAATACTTGCAGACTCCTTGAATGACAGCTGGCCCTTTTTCTCGATATAAGTCTTAAGTGTGATACCCTCGACATACTCCATGACAATGTAGTACAGACCATTCTCGCTGCCTACATCATAGATATTTACGATATTTGGATGCTCAAGTCCTGCTGCTGACTGTGCCTCAGCACGGAACTTGGTCACAAATGAACTATCCTCCGAAAACTCCTGCTTTAAAACCTTTATAGCTACAAAACGGCTCAGTATATGGTCTTTTGCCTTGTATACATCAGACATGCCGCCTGCGCCAACCTTGCTTAGGATCTCATATCGATCCGATAAAAAACTTCCTATCTCTAACATCTGTTATTACCTCGTCTTAAAATGGTTTAATAATCATTACAGTGATATTATCGCGGCCACCGTTTGCATTGGCCATGGCGACAAGCTGTGACGCTGCTGTCTCGATATTATCATTTTGCCTAATAGTATCGCATATTTCTTTATCTCTCACCATATTGGTAAGTCCGTCTGTACACAGAAGAATCCTGTCGTCCTCACATAGCTCGACCTCAAAAAAATCTGCCTCCACATGATCTGCTGCCCCGACAGCTCTCGTGATGATATTCTTGTCCGGATGAACTCTCGCCTCGTCGGCATTTATCTCACCCATCCTGACCATCTCATCAACCAGTGAATGATCCCTGGTAATTTGTCTGATCTGCTCTGTGCCACCTACAATATAAAGCCTGCTGTCACCTATATTGGCCACAAAAAGCTTGTTTCCTATAATAGTTCCTACGACTAAGGTGGTACCCATTCCACGCTTAGCTTCATCCTCACGAGACTCAGCCACCAAAAGCTCATTTGCCTTGTTGATAGCCTCTTTGATGATGGATACCGGTTCATCCCCGGCATTTCTCGATACCGATGCAACCACACGCTCTATAGTGTATCTGGAAGCATAGTCACCGGCTTTGTGTCCTCCCATTCCATCTGCTACGATGAAAAGATTCGGAAGATTTCCTACTGCAGTGTCAGACGAGAAATAAAAATCCTGATTCATCTCACGAATAGCACCTGCATCCGTAATGGAAAACGTCTTCATCTAGTTTATTCCTCTCTCTTTATCTATATGCTTCTTGCGAAGCTGTCCACAGGCACCGTCTATATCTCTGCCCATTTCCCTTCTAATAGTAACATTAATTCCGTTTTTTTCAAGCCTATTTTTAAAAGCCTCTATAACACCCTTGTTGGACTGCACGTAATCGCGCTCCTTTATCGGATTTACCGGAATCAGATTTATATGGCAGTTCGTGCCATGTACGAGTGCCGAAAGCTCTGCTGCATCCTCGGCTGTATCGTTCACTCCGCCTACCAGGCTATACTCAAAGGTGACTCTGCGGCCGGTCTGTGCAAAATAATATTTGCATGCATCGACCACATCATGTATATCATAGCTGTTTGCAACCGGCATGAGGGCTTTTCTCTTTTCCTGGTTGGAGGCATGCAGTGAAAGCGCCAGCGTGATAGAAAGCTTTTCATCTGCAAGCTGTCTCATGCGCGGTACGAGACCACATGTGGAAACTGTCAGATTGCGCTGGCTGATATTGATTCCGTTTTCATCAGTGAGAAGCTCTATAAAGCGCAGCAGATTGTCGTAATTGTCAAGCGGCTCACCTGTGCCCATGACAACCACATTTGAGATGCGCTCTCCGATGTCCTTGCCTATCTGATAAATCTGGTCAATCATCTCAGACGGCCTAAGCCCCCTGACGAGACCGTCAAGAGTGGATGCACAGAATCTGCACCCCATCCTGCAGCCAACCTGCGAAGATATGCATACAGAGTTTCCATGCTTGTACTTCATAAGCACACTCTCTATGACATTGCCATCGTCGAGTGCAAAGAGATATTTTCTCGTGCCATCGAGCTTTGACACCTGCACCTCCTCTTTTTTTAGCGAGATGAGTATTGCATTGTCCTTTAATACCTGTATGAACTTTTTTGAAATATTGGTCATCTCATCAAAGCTGTCCACATGCTTCACATGAATCCACTCATATATCTGCTTCGCACGGAATTTCTTCTCTCCGAGCGATATGATAAACTCTGTGAGCTCGTCCATATTCATTGATTTGATGTCAGTTAGTTGTTCTTTTATCTGTTCCATATCATTTTTATTAAGTCTGCATTTAACTATTGTTTTATAAATGTTTTTTCTTATTTGTTTTGCTTATTGTTTATTACTTCACTAATTATATCCTGAAATCTGGTTTCGTAATTAAAATTCATCATTTAAATCTGCATAAACAAATTCTTCTAATTCGAACCAATTTATATTTATTAATTCATGATTTATTTTAATATCATAATTTGCTTTTTATGAATCTTGCAATAAAGAATCCGTCACTTCCATGCTCACCGGGCAGTATCTGTTTCATTCCGGTGCCCTCAGCAAAGCTCTTATCCAGCTCAAACTCCGGATGCTTTTCAATAAACCACCTCACATTGTCCTCATTCTCAGCCTCATCTATCGTACATGTACTGTACACGAGCACTCCGTTTGGCTTCACGTATGTATGCACGGTATCAAGTATCTGTCTTTGAAGAACGACAAGCTCATCTACAGACTCAGGTGTCATCTTGTAGCGGATGTCCTTCTTTCTGCCGAGCACTCCAAGCCCTGAGCACGGCAGATCACAGATCAGTATATCTGCCTTTCCCGCCGAATCAGCATCAAATACTGTGGCATCCCACACCTCTGCCGACATATTGTTAAGACCATGCCTGTCTATATTTTCCTCAATCATACCGACCTTGTTTTCGGTCAGGTCACGCGCGAGCACATGACCGCTTCCCTGCAAAAGCTCAGCTATATGGGTGCTCTTGCCGCCCGGTGCTGCGCATACATCTATCACATAGTCGCCCTTCTTTGGAGCAGCCGTCTGTGCGACAAGCATTGAGCTTATATCCTGCACATAGAAAAGTCCGTCTCTGAAGCTCTGCAAGCCATTCAAATAATCAAATCCAGATATAACAAATGCATAATTAAGTTCATCAACCGCTGTGACCGTCACACCCTCTGCCTCAAGCGTCGCGCGAAGCTCATCCGGAGTACACCTGGTCAGGTTTGTCCTGATGCTAATTGTGCTCTTATTGTGAAAGGCCTTGAAAATCTCCTCTGCCTTCTTCTCTCCGTATGCCGCAACAAATCTGTCCACTATCCACTGTGGCATAGAGTATCGGATGCTTAAGGTATCAAACTGTACTGAATCTATATTTCTTGCAATATTTCTGAGTACACCGTTTACAAAGCCCGAAAGCTGTGCAAACTTATGCCTCTTTGCAAGCTTCACCGCCTCATTGCATACGGCCGAATCCGGCACCGCGTCCATGTACTTTATCTGGTAAACGCTCATGCGAAGAAGGTTTCTGATGAAGGGCTTCATCTTCCTTACCTTTGTCTTTGAAAAAGAGTCTATGATGTAGTCAAGCTGCAGCATATACTCGATAGTGCCGTCAACAAGCCTCGTCATAAAGGCTCTGTCCTGCTTTGACAGATACTGATACTTGTCAAGCACACTACGAAGCACGATATGTGAAAATGCTCCACGCTCATTAATCTCAATAAGCATCTCAAGGGCAAGCTCACGCGTATCTACAGAGTGCTCATTATGCGCTGTCACGTTTGATTTTGCCGGTCTGCCCGGTATATTATTTTTGTTTATTTGGCTATTTTTATTATTATGATTATTTTTACTATGATTATTTATCATGATGATGTTTCCGAATAGTTACATATACATTTAATTTTCTAACTAATATATCCAATTTGAACTGCCACCCTGTAAAATCACAGGCAAACAGCAGCTAAAACAATATCAGTCGTCCCGTCTGCGTCCGTTTGTGATAAGTATTATACGAAGGAGCTGTAAAATAGCAGCCGCCGCACTGGCTACATAGGTAAGTGCCGCTGACTTGAGCACCCTTCTTGTGTACCTAAGCTCGTCATCTGCAAGTATGCCCTGTGTACGAAGCATGACAAGCGCACGTCTTGAAGCATCAAACTCTACCGGCAATGTCACGAGCTGGAAAAGCACTGCTGCCGAAAACAGCAATATGCCTATATCAATAATAAGCCCTGACGAGCGTGTGTTAAATAATAAGCCGATAAGTATGACCGGCCATGCAAGCATTGAGCCAAAATTAGCTATAGGCACAAGTGCACTCCTGATTGAAAGAGGTGCATAGCTTTTTGCATGCTGTATAGCGTGTCCACACTCATGGGCTGCTACGCCAAGTGCTGCGACCGATGTGGCATTGTACACAGGATCAGATAAATTCACTGTTTTGGTGCGCGGATCGTAGTGGTCCGTCAGACTACCTGACACATGACGCACCTGCACATCATATATGCCTGCCGCCTGAAGCACTCTCTGAGCCACCTGCGCACCATTCATGCCTGACATGCTTCTTAGCTGTGAGTATTTATTAAATGTACCTTTAACTCTTGCCGATGCAATCATACATATCACTGCACCTATCACAACGAGTATATATGTCGGATCCCAGTAATAATATCCCATGTATCATCTCTGCTACTAAAAACATATACAAATGTGTATATGCTAGATGATTCGCTACAATCTCACGATTTGTAGTTACTGCTTCAATGTGTATGCTTTGGCGATTATAAACAATACGCTACTCACAAGTTCTTGTACACTCCACAGTCGTAAATTCCCGACTAAGCCATCGGTACATACCTATAAATTCTTTAAATTGATTAGATATAGGTTTTCATCTAAATAGCTTTTCCTTTCTTAATATTTTATGTTTCGCTACTTGGTTTTCGTAGGCTTCTACCATTGTCTAAACGCTACCATCAAGGTTCTATCCTATAATTAGCAAGACTGTTTCAACTTGCACTGGCTACTTCTCAACGTTTCCGACTGCTTTGACGTTAGCACAAACGAATACTCTGGATTTTGAGTATCTTTGAGAACATTGACTCACATTTAATTATGTTTTTAGTTACTTATAATGAATAACTATAACGTGAAAAATGAGCCCTCTTCCACATGACAGCCTCTCAAAAATGAACCTGTATCCATGCGCTTCTTGCCCTGGAGCTGTACCTCTACTAAAGATAATGCTCCTTTTCCTGTCTGTACATACATATCATTTTTTCCGATATGATAAATACAGCCCGGCTCATAATCATCGCTGCCGTCAATCACCTTTGCACTCCACACCTTAAATGTCTTACCGTTTAAGTGGGTGTATGCGCTCGGCCATGGATTAAGCCCCCTTATAAGCCTCTCAATCTCAACAGCCGGCTTTGTCCAGTCGATAAAGCCAAGCTCCTTATTGTTCATTGATGGATGTGTAGCCTCCTCGCGGTTTTGAGGAGTATAGTCTGCAGTGCCATCCTCTAGCATCTTCATGGTCTCCACACACAGCCTTGCTCCCTCTGCTGAGAGCTTATCAAACAGGCTGCCGCCGGTCTCATCAGGTGCAAGTCTGACTGTACTCTTTGCAATCATATCGCCGGTATCGACACCCTCATCCATCCTCATGGTAGTGACACCTGTAAACTCGTCACCGTTAATCACAGCCCACTGGATAGGAGCCGCACCTCTGTACTTTGGCAAAAGTGAAGCATGCACATTGATACAGCCGTATCGAGGCATATCAAGAATACTCTTTGACAGAATCTGTCCAAAAGCAACTACAATTATTATATCTGCATTAAACTTTCTGAGATACTCTATATTAGCAGTCTCTCTTATTTTAACCGGCTGGAATACCTCAATACCGTGCGAAAGCGCACACTCCTTGACCGGTGTATACTGCATTGTCTTGCCGCGGCCCTTTGGCTTGTCGGGCTGTGTGACAACCAGTGCCACCTCGTGCCCTGCCTCTATAATTGCCTCAAGCGTTCCCACCGAAAAGTCCGGTGTTCCCATGAAAATTACTCTCATCTTACTGCCTCCCAGATATTTTCCAAGCTCAGATATCAAATGTCATCCTAATGAGTACTCCTGCGCAGCCTCATATGTCACATCGTGAAGTGCGCCCTCAACCTTCTCCACATAGTGATGTCCGTCGAGATGGTCAAGCTCGTGGCAGATACATCTGGCCAAAAGCTCTTCTCCCTCTATCTCATACTCATTCATATCCTCGCCCATGAAACGAGCCTTTACATAATTCGGGCGGGTCACCTGTCCGGCCTTTCCCGGTACTGAAAGACAGCCCTCATCGCCGGTCTGCTCTCCGTCAGACTCGATAATTTCAGGATTAATCATCACGATTGGACCCTCGCCCACATCGATAACAACGATCCTCTTTAATATGCCAACCTGTGGTGCGGCAAGTCCTACACCATTAGCCTCATACATAGTCTCAAGCATATCATCAATAAGTGTTACTATCTTTGGAGTCACCTCCGTAACCTCTCTGCAGACCTTGCCAAGTACAGGGTCTCCCTCCACTCTAATAGTTCTAAGTGCCATAATTGCCTCCTTCTATATCTATCAAAATCCACTCATCGGATTGAAATCAAATGAGATATTAGCATGTTTCATTGCCGTATCAGCTTTCACAGCCTGCTCTATGCCATCCTTTATGGAAATAAGCGCCGCATAGTCAGATGTCTTCATGTAAATCACCTTGCGGTATATGTCATTTACCTTGGCGATGGTCGCATCCGCAGGACCGATGAGCTGAATCAGATGCCTATCATCCGGGCTCTGATTTTCATCTGTATGCGATATCATCTGCGACGCTATATCGTACACTTGCTGTGCCATGCTGCCGCACTCACTCTCATCAGGTGATGTGACATGGACTAAAAGCATATTCCATACAGGTGGATAGTTCATAAGCCTCCTGTACTCTATCTCCTTATCGTAAAAAGCCTCATAATCCTGCTCTTTGGCAGTCCGGATGGCATAGTGGTCAGGGTCGTAGGTCTGGATAACCACATTGCCGGGCAGCTTTCCTCTGCCGGCGCGCCCTGCCGCCTGGGTCAGCAGAGCAAAGGTGCGCTCCGCCGCATGAAAATCATTCACATGCAGTGACATATCCGCCGCCAGCACACCAACCAGCGTGACATTTGAAAAATCATGCCCCTTTACAATCATCTGCGTACCGATAAGTATATCGGCCTCATGATTGGAAAATGCCTGCAAAATCTTCTCATACGCATCCTTCGCCCTCGTGGTGTCATAATCCATGCGCAGTATACGCGCCTGTGGAAAACGCTTTGCCACCATCGCTTCTATCTTCTGTGTGCCGGCCTTAAAGCCGCTAATGTACTTCGAGCCACAGCTCGGACACACCTTAGGCACCGGCTGTCTGTAGCCGCAGTAGTGACAGACCATCACTCCGCCGCTATGTTCACTGAGTGATACATCGCAATGAGGACATTTTACCACAAAACCGCACGCTCTGCACGACATAAATGCCGATTTGCCCCTTCTATTTAAAAAAAGCATGGTCTGCTGGCCATTTAGAAGCCTCTCCTCCATGAGCTCCTGAAGCCTGGTGGAAAGAATCGAGCGGTTTCCCTCACGAAGCTCCTGCCTCAAATCGACAACCTCACACTTTGGAAGAGGTCTGTCATCCACACGCTTATCCAGCTCCAAAAGCCTGTAAACACCTGTCTTTGCCTTGTAATAGCTATCCACCGACGGTGTTGCAGAGCCAAGTACCACAATGGCATCGGACATGCGCGCGTACTCTATCGCCACCTCCCTGGCATGATAGCGCGGCACCGACTCGCTCTTGTATGAATTCTCGTGCTCTTCATCTATTATGATAAGTCCTAAATTTGAAAAAGGTGTGAACAGCGCCGACCGCGGGCCAATCATGATGTCAATATCACCATTCTTAGCTCTCTCAAACTGGTCATAACGCTCACCATTTGAAAGTCTTGAATTGATTATCGAAACCCTGTTCCCAAATCTGGCAAAAAAACGCATCACTGTCTGGTAAGTGAGGGCAATCTCGGGAATCAGCACAATCGCCTGACGCCCGGACTGTATACAGTGTGCGATAAGCTCCATGTACACCTCTGTCTTGCCGCTTCCGGTGACACCCTTAATCAGATAAGTATTTCTAAGGCCAGCTGCAATGTCGCCTTCTATCGCATCAACCACACTCTGCTGCGCAGCATTCAGTACCTTATGATCGTTGCCCACACTCAATAGCTCCACAGGAGTTCTGCAGCCGCGATGCGTGATGACCTCGATAAAGCCTCTCTGTTCAAGCGCTCTTATAGTGGCAGCCGACACCGACAGCTTGCCTGTCACAAAGGAATACTCAAGGCGCGCCCCATCATCAGCATCAATCAGCGCACGAAAAAGCCTGGCCTTTGCCTTTTGTTTTTTTGCCTCGCAAAGCGCAAGCTGCGCCCTTGCCTTTACCTTGTCTATTTTCAGTGCAATACTGCGGCTCACCTGCTCCTTAGCCTGCTTCTTTACAGGTATAACAGTCATAAGTGCCTGATTCATGGTAGAGCCGAAATTGCGCCGTATCCATGCAGCAAGTGCGATGAGCTTTGCCT
>ENA-ORLD01000266-ORLD01000266.1-human-gut-metagenome-genome-assembly--contig:-NODE-266-length-11162-cov-6.41388_pt1 | contig 11162 bp, 10 predicted proteins | sample MGYA00243067_ERZ508824 | MGnify/ENA primary metagenome ERZ508824 (study PRJEB26277, sample SAMN04329789) | human gut metagenome | biome: human-associated habitat | host: Homo sapiens | place: USA... | reverse complement strand
TAATATACGGATGATATATTTCCACGTTCCCTGAAAATCTGTTCTTATATTCATTAAATGAAGGCTCTATAAATCCCATTGCCCCAGTTTGTATATCAAGTAAAGCCTTTATTAATTCGGCCGCACCATTACCTAATATAATATACTCATCCTTCACTCCAAATATATTTGAAGATATCGTTGAATCAACCTTCTGTCCAGAAGGGTATTGCGTGAGCAATGTCTTAAAATTTGACTCCATCTCATCTAATAGCCTTTTCGGTGGAAAATACGGATTTACCAGATAACAATAGTCTGTCATATGAGGATATCGCCAAAATCCCCCATATCTACTCATTATTTTACGATATCTTTCTGCCGGATCATCTGTAAACAGTGATTCCGCTATATCCAAATCCTGAATATCATCAATTTCATACCATTTCTGATCATCTATACGTTTAACTCGTATTTCATTAGTCTCCAGCATAGCAATTAGCTTTATCACAGACTCGTAATACTCATTTTCGCCCATCGCTTTTTCATAGGCAGCCAGGAAAGGCACATATATGTTACTTGAAAAATCTACCGACAGCTTATATATGTTTACCGTCTTATAATATTTTTCTTTATCATTAAAATTAAAATATTTACCCGGCACAAAATCTACTATTCTGTCATCATCATCTATAATCATGCAACTGCCATCCATCCAGCTTTCAAACTTATCAACAACAGCTAGCGATTTTCTCTCATCTGTCAACACTCTATCTATAATAGCCTCATCAAATACAAGATCTGATTCAAGTAAAATTGTATCATCTTCACATAAATGTTCTTTAGCTAATGACAAAGAATAAATATTATTAGTTTTTTCATAGTCATTATTCCATATGTATGTAATCGGTGTAGCTACATTTAATGATTCAATATAATTTACAAGCTTTTGTCCTTCATAGCCCACAACAATTACGATTTTATTTAATGCTTTCCTATCCAGTATTCTCAATGTTCTCTCTATTATAGATATACCATTAACCTTCACCATGCATTTAGTATTATTTTCTGTTAAATGTTTTAATCGCTTTCCCATTCCGGCAGCAAGAATTATTGCCTGCATAAATATTCCTCCTCATTATCTAGTCATATGTTACATGCTCTGCTATTCTTTCCAGAAAAATCTTCTCATATTTATCCAATAAAGCCTTATCTTCGATATTTATACCATCTTTATAGTACCATACACCTTGTAATCTTTTAATTCAAATCTTCCCTCTTCATCAGTCAGAGCCTGATTATCAAAATATATTTCATAGTCATTGGCATTTGCTACCGCACAATATTTATCTTCAGGATGAATACTTTCTGTTATAGCATATTCTCTCTCTTTTTCACCTCCGAAACTAAGCGGAAGTCTACCATTTATCTTCTCATAATCAACCGGTATATCACACAATTTACACATTATAGGCAAGTAATCAGCCGTTGAAATAATTTCATCTGACATTTTTTCATCCACATTGCTTCCGCGAAACATAAAAGCTACCTTGGTTCTCTCCTTTGACAAAAAATGTTTATCATTCGGAACCAAATGCCCCTGTCCATGATCTGCAAAAAAGCTTATAACTATTTCATCATCTTTATAATTCTTTTCGATGTAGTTATATAAAATCCAAACAACATATCAAAGTACTGAATAGTTTTTTTATATCTCTGACTTTTTCCACAGCTATAGTTTTGTTTAACAGATGTCTTTCCAACATCTTCATATTCCAGTTCATCAAGAGTTAGATTTTTTTGTACTGCAAGTGACAAATCAAAACCATCTGCAATATCATGTAAATCTCCAACCGTCATCCATAAATACTGATCCGTATCTTTAAATGTTTCTATATGCTCGATAGCATTTATAATCTCATGCTCTGCCCTTGCTCCCATTGATTGAATTTGATATACATACTGATCGCACCCTCTTGCAAATCCGTATGAATATATACATCTCCAATCGCCATCGAATTTACTTGTAAAATAGCCTTTTTCTTTAATGTATTCAGTCAATGTCGGAACACTTTGCGGTAATTCACCATCTATTGTATTATGAAACATCATATGTCCAAGTGTATCTAATCCGCTTTCATATGTTGTCAAACTTGGAAATGTCCATTCCGAACAGCTAAAAGCATTTGTACATACTGTACCTTTTTTAAAAAAGCGTATGTACTCGGCATAAGTCTTGTAAAATCTTCTCCATTAATAACTTCCTGTTCTAATCCATCAACAAAAAAGCTCAAGACAAGTTTTTTCGTTTTGCATCATGTTTTAGTGGAATCTGACAACCATAATATGCTTTATGCTTCGAGATTATATGCGTTCCATTTTTCACCCTATAATAGTTAAAATGCTTAACCTCTCTTTGTACAATCATATTTTCATTTTCTTCATTTTTGAATGCATACACATTATTATTCTCAATGCTTGCAATAGGAATTAAATATTCGTTGTCATCTCCAATAACATTTGTTTCTATATCTTTATTAGCATACTTCAAGAATTCAGCTTGTGTTCTAATCAGATTCATATTTTCTTTTCCAATAAAGTCTTGAACCGGGCTTCTATATATACCAATATAGCGCAAGTCATTATCTGCTACCCAATATTCGATGCCAACTATTAACTGACTGCTATCTCTTGGCGCCTTTTCATTTTTCCCCAAAAAACAATTCATTCTCTTTAAAAATGAATCTGCTTTTAATAGATTATTTGCATCATTCTGATTTATATATTCATTCACTAATTCAATATATTGCTCCTCCAAGATTGAAATTTGATTACATATGTCCTCATACATATCCAAATCAACAATTTTTGACTAAATATATAAATAATCTGCTATTTTGTACGCTTTTAATGCTTCCATTACCATTCCTGCAGCCTGATATGAGCAGCCATTATAATAGTAAGCTTCATAACTTGTTGGGAATTTTCTTACACACTCTTCGGATATTTCTATAGCTTTATCTATATCACCCATTTGCAACATGCAAATACATTTATAAAACTTTAAATCTCTATCTTTAGGATATTCCTGTTCATATGCATTTAAAATGTCAATACTTTTTTGTAAATTTCCATTCTGCAAATTACTTTCGATTTGTTCTTTTATTTTATACTTCATTTTTAATCTCCATATAAATAATAATGCCATTCGAACTTTTAAAATTCGAATGGCACAATATGTTCTATAATTATATAATATCCATTTGCATCCATGCACCATCTAAATTCTTCCTGAATTTCTATATTATATATCGGTCAGTTTCTATTATAGTTTAGGCTGTTCAATGATTATCATAGAACCTTTTTCTGTTCCTCATTCTTCGCTCACGGCTTCAATGCCGTTATTGGCACCACATACACTCCATCCGGTCTCTTATATGCCATATTACTCATAACGCATATTACACATAGTACCTTTGGCAGATTATCCCCTTCTCTCTCCATTATTGATTTGAGTTTAAGAAGCTCCTCTGCTTCATTTCCTTTTTCATCTCTGAAATGAAACATGCTGGCATCATTGTATTCATGCGGACTCTTCCAATTCTCGCTGTCCCGCTGTGTAATATTCTTTGATTTTACAGCATTTGTCAATTTCATCCACCCATTTTCACCATTTTTATCCACCCATTTTCACTTTTTATTATCCATGAACTGTGGATCTACATATCCGGTCTTTGTCATTGACTGATAATATTTGCTGGCCACATTTGCGCCCTTTCGCACTTGTCTGGCCTGTTTTTTTATTCCGTTGAATTTGCTTGTCATAAGTGCTTTGTTTCTGGCTTCCTGGCTTTGGATTTTCACGCTCTTGTCTGTGATTTTACGGATATGATCCTGCATGATGCAGATTTCTTCTTTGTATGTCTCTTTGTTGCCTTCAAGCTCTTCTTTTACGCGCTCAAAGAGCTTTTCAAAGCCACTGTCCAGGTTGTCTAGCTGCTCTATGAGCGTTGATTTCTGCTCTACAACATCATCAAAATCGTCCGGTGTGAGGTTTGGATCTTCAAGCTGGTTTTTCTGTACTGTGTCAAGCTCTATTATTTTGTCAAGTACCTGCTCTTTTTTCTCCAGGCTTTGTATCATTATTGCGATGTATGTCTGTTCCATGGTGTTCTCCTTTCAAAAAGGCTATTGCCCAGCTCCATAACTTTGCAATAGCCTTTTTGTCTTTTATCGTTATTATTTTTTGTTTTACGACATGCCTACCTTGCTTCCGTTGCAAGTGACACGCATGACCTCTTTCCATGCATCTCTCATGGTACGCAGGTGCTCAAGCACTTCATCGAGTATCTTTGTATCTTTCTTGATATTGGCCTCAACCAGTCTCTGCATGAGGTATGTATATACCTTGTCAAAGTCCTTTGCTACCGGATATTTGTGATTCAGGGTGGCCTGAAATTCTTCGATGATTGCCTCTACCTTTTTGATATTATCGTGTGCTTTCTGTATGTCATTTTTCTCTATAGCCATCTCTGCTATATTGCAGAACTTGATGGCTGCCTCGTAGAGCATGAGTGTCAGCTCCGCTGGCGATGCTGTCTGAACCTTGCTGTTTGCATATACTGCGTATCCTTTGCTTTGTAACATTTGTTACCTCCCTGATTTCGTACATTTACTGCTTGTTGAAATGTACATTTTCAACATATTTCACACATTCTGACTCATGTATGGTTATTCTTTATGAGAAATAGCTGCTTAGTGAGCTCTGTGTACTGTTGAGCTTGGCGAGCGAGCTCTCCATTGCGGAGAACTTTTTATAGTAATAGTCTTCCTTGTCTGATATCTTTGTCTCCCACTCCTTGATAAGCTTTGTGTAATTACTGTACTCTGTGCTCATCTGCTTGTCGTTGTATATGGTAAACGCTGAGCTCAGTGATGTTGATGACATCTTATCTCCGATTGCCTTGTAGAGGTTGTTGGAGATTTGCTGCATAAATGTCATGACATTGTCAGGGTCATTATTGATTGCCGCCATGAGCTTATCTGTGTTGCCTGAGGTGTTGGTGTCATCCTCATCTCCGTCGATATGGTATGCGTTCTGCTCATTGTCTGCAGCATTGAGGTAGCCAAGCGTATGGATTCCGAAGCTTGAGAATGAGTATTTCTTGCCGTTTATCTCCACTGCTGATGACATGGCTGACTGCATGGCTGTCATTACGCCGCTGAGAGTTGTATCGTTTTTGAGCAATGAATCCTTGATTTTCTGCTCCCACTTCTCAATCTCTTTGTCGGACATGTTTTCCTTTTCATCATCTGTCAGCGGCTCATAGCTGCCTGCTGATGCTGCGTTGTAGAGCTTGGTCATCTCGTTTATGACGTTGTTGTACTCTGTCAGGAAGTCCTTTATCTTGTCATAAATGCCCTGTGTATCCGTGGCTGTGGTGATGCTGATTTCATCATTGCCGGAGGTCTTTGAGAGTGCTGTAATGTTCAGTCCATTGATGTTGAAGCTGTTGCTGGCTCCGGTGTATTTCACGCCATTTAACTCAATTTCGGCGTCTTTTCCGTCTATCTTGCTGGCATCGGTATTGTACTGTGCGCTTGATGACAGGTCATACGCTGCATCCACTTCATCTGCCAGCTTTGAAAGGGCTGCTTTGTACTCCTCTGAATTTGTGTCCTTTATTGCTGCAAGATCCTTTACGATGCTGTTTTTGTCTACGGTCTCCTGTGCTGTCTGTGCTGCTGTTGTGAGCGCTGACACTCTGCCCGCGTAGCTGTTATCTGCTGCATCACTGCCTGATGCATAGGCGCCGGTTCCTGATATAAGTGCCTGCACTCCGGCTTTTCCGCCGTTGTCCGCATACGCACTATGGACAGCCTCTGTGAGCTTGCTTATGGTGTAATCATCATCCTTTTTCAGCACTGTATCCTCTGATGATTCAAAGGCTGTGACTGTTGACAGGTTTGCTGTGTATGTGTTCAGATCAGCCTCTGATATACCATTTGTGAGAGCTGTATAGGCTGTGTTTGCAGCCTCCGCATTTGTAAGCGACGCTTCCTTGGATGTGTAATCTGCCTTTGATTTGATTGTTATGCCGTTTTTTGAATCATCCGGTTCACCGTCTGCATAATATTTGCCGTCTGCACGCTTGGTATATACTTTTCCGTCTGCATCCTGAAGCTTTTCATCAGTGTCTCCGACCTTTGTGTATGACACTTCCTTGGCGTCATCGCCCTCGCCGGTTGTGGATGTGTATGATATTTTTTCTGTAACCTCATGATATGCCACGTTTTTGGTCAGCTTTGCTGTATCTCCGCTGTATTTATCTGTTTCATCAGCTACGTTGATATAATTGCCATCGGAATCCTTCTTGTATGTTTTGCCGTCGGCCGTATATGTCTCTTCTGCTGAGATGTACTTGCCGTCTGCTGATTTGTATACCGCATTGCCCTTTGCGTCTTTTGCAGTTGTCAGACTGTATGTGGTGTAGCTGTCATCACTGTTTTTCATTATGACGGCTGAGTCTCTTCCTGAGCCAAGCTTTGCAAGTGTTTCAAGCTTTGTCTTGTCTGCACTGCTGTGTGCTGCATAAAAGTCCTGAACATCCGCATAAGCATTGCCATATGTTATGGCATTGAGCAGGTTGCTGCTCTGTGCATTGTACTTTGCAACATTGTCTGCTGCTGTGACATATGCGTTTCTGGCGGCTTCTATATTCTGCTGTGTGTTTCCGTTGTTTTTACCGGACAGGCCTGCGTACTCTCCATATGGGTTTGGTCTGGTTCCGTCTGCCGATGCTCCCACTGCGATTCCGAGCTTATAGAGTGCGCTCGCTCCTGCGGCATTTGCTCCTGTGAGTGTGAAGTCATTCTCTACACCTGTGTCCTTTGAGCTTATGTAAAAACGCTTGTAGTTGCTGTCATAGCTGGCATTAAGTCCTGTCTCCTTGAGCTGCTTCTCCACGTCTGACATTGTGGATGTCGCGCTCAGCGTGATAGTCTTTGTGGTGCCGCCTGTATTTACATTTATCTGCGCATCTCCACCTGTATAGCCAAGCTGAGCCAGTGTGGTCGTTGAGCTTGAGGCATTTATCTGTGCTCCTGTGAGCGAGCCTGCCTTTGCGGTCTCCTTTATTTTAAGCGACTGCGTGCCATTTGGAGCTGTTGATGATGCTGTAACTGTGGCCTTTGTCATGTCTGAAACCGATGTCTTTTTAAGGTTGTAGGCACTTGAAAATCGCAGGTTTGATATATTACTGTACATACTGTACACCTTGGTATTCAGTGACTTCCAGGATTCCTGCTTCCAGCCAAGCTTTGTCTGTGCTTTTTCATATTTTTCTTTCTTGGTTGTATAGCCTGATACAAGTGCTTTGACAATTGAATCCGTATCGAGGCCCGAATTCATTCCCGATAATCTGATTGCCATGATGTCCTCCTATCTCTTCTCATCTACCATGAGTCCTGCCATCTCCCAGACCTTCGCTATCATATCAAGTGTCTTCTCCGGCGGGAACTCTTTGATGACTTCTTTTGTCTTTTTGTCTATTATCTTTATTGTCACGCGGTTAGTCTTCTCATGGATGCCGAACACTGCCTCCGACTGGTCAGCCAACGCGCTCTTGTTGATATCATCCACAGCCTTTTTAAGCTGCATATTCTTCTCATTCTGCTTTTGTGCAGCAGCCTGTGCCTGTCCCTGCGCTCCGGCATCACCGGCTGAATCACCGCTTGCTTCCTTCGTATTCATCGCCTGAATATTCCTTGCGATGCTGTCAGACACGACCTGATTGTCCGCACTGGACACCTCTGTCCTTCCCTGTGCCTGTTCCTTTATCTGTGCAGTTGATGTACTTCCCTGATAGACCATTCCTGCACCCTTGATTGCCTCTATTGCCATCTATAACACCTCCGTGTGAAAATATGTTGCAATTGACTGTTGTTCTTACCCTATTCTAAGGAATATATCGGATGAATCGCGGGAAAGTTTATAGCTTTCTTCCCTTTTTAAGTATAAAGAGATTTTGAAAAATCCCGGCCCACATCAGGATACTTAACTTTATCCTATGACGTGAGCCGGGATTGATTGTCTATTTATTCTCTTTGCAATTTAGTCTTAATGCTCCAGATTTGCAAACTTCGTGTACTCAGGCAGCCATGCAAGGTTTACGGTGCCGATTGGACCGTTACGCTGTTTAGCGATGATGATTTCTGAGATACCCTTTAGCTCTGTGTCCTTGTTGTAGTAGTCGTCACGATAGATAAACATAACGACGTCGGCATCCTGCTCGATAGCTCCTGACTCTCGAAGGTCTGAAAGCATAGGTCTGTGGTCCGGTCGCTGCTCTACGGCTCGTGAGAGCTGTGAGAGTGCCACCACAGGGACTGAAAGCTCTCTGGCGAGTGCCTTAAGTGAACGTGATATGTCTGAGATTTCCTGCTGACGCGATTCTGAGCCTCGTCCTGAGCCTGTCATGAGCTGCAGGTAATCGATGATGACTAGCTTTAAGTCGTGTTCGAGCTTGTATTTACGGCACTTGCTTCGAAGCTCTGAGATGCTGATACCCGGAGTGTCGTCTATGATGAGCTCGGAGTCTCCGATGATTCCGGCTCCCTCGACCAGCTTTTCCCAGTCGGCATCAGACAGATTTCCTGTACGCAGTGCCTGCGCATCTACCTTTGATTCGAGTGAGAACAGACGGTTTACGAGCTGTTCCTTCGACATCTCGAGTGAGAATATGGCTGTACACAGATGTGCGTGAAATGCCACATGCTGTGCTATGTTGAGCACGAAGGCTGTCTTTCCCATTGACGGACGGGCTGCCACGAGCACGAGATCTGACGGCTGAAGACCCGCTGTCCTGTAGTCAAGGTCTATGAAGCCTGTCGGGATTCCTGTTACGGTGCCCTCCTGCTGTGCTGCTTTCTCGATTTTCTCGAGGGCATTCATGACTACAGTACGGATTGGCACGTAGTCACCTGTCTGCCTTGTGGAAAGCAGCTCAAATACATCGTGCTCTGTCTTGTCGAGCACGCTCTCGAGCGATTCCTTGCCGGCGTAGCACTCGTTCTCTATGTCCTCTGTCACATGGATGAGCTTTCGCTTTATGGCATTTTCTTTTACGATATTGGCATAGTACTTGATGTTTGCAGAGGTCGGCACACTGGTGACGAGAGTTCTCACAAAGTCAAGGCTTTGTATTTCCTGCGGCACATCCTTTTCCTTTAAACGGTTCTGGAGTGTGACGAGATCTACAGGCTGCCCTTCTGTAAAGAGCTCAACCATGGTCTCAAATATGATGCCGTACTGCTGATGATAAAAGTCCTCCTTTAGGAGCATCTCGCTGGCGGTCACTATGGCATCCTTGCTCATAATCATGGAGCCGACCACAGACTGCTCTGCCTCAAGGCTGTTTGGCATTATTCGTTTGATTAATGCTTCTTCCAAGGGGATTCCTCCTATCCTTCAACTACTGATACTGTGAGGTTTGCTGTTACCTTTGGATGAAGCTTGCCAGGCACCTCATAGTTTCCGAGTGCCTTGATTGACTCGTTAAGCTGCATCTTTTTCTTATCGAGCTCTAAGCCATGCTGCTCCTTTGCTGCAGCCGAGATCTCCTTGGTGGATATGGAGCCGAAGGTCCTGCCGCCCTCTCCTGAGCGCAGCTTTACTACTACCTTTGTGTTCTCTACTACCTTTGCGAGTGCAAGTGCACTCTCGTAGTTTTCCTGTGCCACCTTGTCAGCGTGCTGGTTCTGAAGCTTTAAGTCATTTAAGTTCTTTGGAGTAGCCTCTACTCCGAGCTTTTTAGGTATGATATTGTTTCTGGCGTAGCCGTCACTTACGTTTACTATCTCGCCTTTTTTGCCTAATGGTTTTACGTCCTGTAATAAGATTACTTTCATTCTTCTATGTCTCCTTCTTTTAGCATTTCGTCCAGTGTATCCTGTATCATGCGCTTTGCCTGCACGATAGTAACGCCTGTCAGCTGCGCGCCTGCCACATTTAAGTGTCCGCCACCGCCCAGCTTCTCCATGATTATCTGGACATTTATCTCGTCGATTGAACGAGAGCTGATATAAATCTTGTCATTGTACTCCGTGAGCACAAATGATGCCTTGATTCCTATTATGTTGAGCAGCTCATTTGCCGCCTGTGCACCGACGATTGTCGGGCTCTCCACATTCTCGCTAGGGCATACCGATATGGCAAACGAGCCCCTGTATACCTCCGCGTGGCGCACTGCCTCGGCTCTTGCCTTGTAGCATGCCATGTCATTTCTAAGCATCTTTCTGACGCGTGTTACCTCTGCGCCTGAGCGCTTCAAAAAGGCTGCCGCCTCAAATGTACGCACGCCTGTCTTCGTCATAAAGTTGTTGGTGTCGATGAGGATTCCTGCGTAGATGCAGTCGGCCTCTGTCGCATTGATCTTGACTCCGTCGTTAAAGTACTGCAATACCTCTGCGACCATCTCACACGCACTTGATGCATACGGCTCGATATATGAGAGTATAGGATTCTCTATTATCTCGCTGCTTTGTCTGTGGTGGTCAAATACGACTATCTTTCCTGTCTTTCTGAGGAGCTCAGGGCACTCTGTGTAGCTTGGCCTGTTGGTGTCCACCACCATGACAAGCGTATCCTTGCTCACCATCTCAAGAGCCTCTTCGCTGTTTATAAACATATCCGCCGGGTAGCCCTTTGCCTCTGAAAATGTTTCCATGAGAGGTCTGACTGAGCTTGTCGGATCATTTATTACTATCTGTGCCTTTTTGTCGAGATTCTTGGCTGCACAGTATATACCTATGCCTGCTCCAAGCGAGTCTACATCTGTGATGCTGTGTCCCATGATAAGCACGTTCTCACATGTCTCAATAATCTCCTGAAGCGCCTGTGCCTTGACTCTCGCCTTTACCCTTGTCTTGCTCTCCACCTGCTTTGACTTGCCGCCAAAATACAGGATATCATCATGATCCTTTATAACTACCTGATCACCGCCTCGTCCGAGGGCTAAGTCTATGGCATTTCGCGCATATACGTAGTTTTCATTATACTTATCGCTCTTTATACCGATTCCGATACTGAGTGTGACCGCCATCTCGTTGCCGGCCTTTATAGCCTTGACCTCGTCGAGCGCCTTGAACTTGTCCTCCGTCATGCTGTCAAGGTGCTAGTACTTGTC
>ENA-ORLD01000265-ORLD01000265.1-human-gut-metagenome-genome-assembly--contig:-NODE-265-length-11174-cov-6.04695_pt1 | contig 11174 bp, 2 predicted proteins | sample MGYA00243067_ERZ508824 | MGnify/ENA primary metagenome ERZ508824 (study PRJEB26277, sample SAMN04329789) | human gut metagenome | biome: human-associated habitat | host: Homo sapiens | place: USA... | reverse complement strand
ACGAGAACCGATGTTCGTGTACGTACTCGAGGAATCGTTGCTCGCATACGACATCGAAACACCGCCACTCGGGTGCGCGTAGTAGTTGCCACGATAGACCACACGGCCGGAGGCAGTGGATATGTAGTAGATGTCGCAGTAATTTGTCGAGGAGGAACCCGAAACGGAACCCACCGGAATCACGTCCATATATTTGCCATGCGCCACGGCGGTAATCCAGATACCGGAACTCACGGAACCCTTAACCAGGCGGGTACTGCCGTCAGGCATCCAGATGCGCCACTTCCCGGAATTGCCCGTGTCATTAGGAAGGTCCACGCCGTCCATCATGTCATATTTATGACCATAGATGTCCTCGTAGCCAAGGCAGCAAATATTATTCACCTGCGTAACCGTGGCCCCGCCGTAGTCATCCTTCTCACGGTACCACGCATACTGGTGGACGGAGTTTTCTATCAGGCTGTTCGCCACATTAGGGTTGATGGAGGAGGCTTCCTCATAGCCGATCGTGTCCGTCATCCCGCGGCTGGCAGTACCACCCGTAGTACGGTTGTTCGTGTGAGAGCCCGCGCCGCATTGTTCCTGGCTGTCACGACGACCGTACTTCGCGTAGAAAAGATTCGCGATGCGAGAGTGCATAAGGGCATCAATCTGCTGCATACCGCGCTGGACACTGTAATAGTGGAAATCAGCCCAGGTCATGCTCGCCGTAGTGCTCCCGCCGGTAATGCAGGCGCGAAGTTTGGAACCGACAACACTGCTGCCCACAACGGCACACAAGTGCTCGTCATTAGGCACCCATTCGGGTTCCATATCCTCGATCCTGTCACTGTTAGAAAGGACAACCTTATCGAACTCTGCCGTGTTCAGAATGGAGAAGTGAAGAGCAGTGGCACCCTCCGGAACATCGGCAATCAGGTACATACCGGCCTCGAACTTGTTGCTCAAGGTAGGGACGACGATTGAACTGATGACCGTGCCGGAATCGTCTGTGAAAATGCTTCCGACAAGGCTTGTACCGGGAACGCTCGGGAAACGCACACGCTTGTAACCGTCCACGTTCACCTTGCATACCGAATACGTACTGTCAGTACTGTAGCTGTTCGAAAGCGTATCCTTTCCGCTCATGATCTTACGACCGGAAAGATAACCGCCACTCGTGCCCTTAATGTCGTCAAGCGTAAGGACGTCAGCATCCGGAACGGAAGGCATGTTATCCGAACCGTTACTGCTGTAACAGGAGTAATGCTTGCCGTTCAGGTAATCATTGATACCCTTGCTCCAGAAGAAGGGCTCGTACATCATCCAGTCACCTTCAGTGCCGTCCAGTCTGGCAGCCGTGCCGTCGGCGTACTTGTTGCTGTCCGTGTCGTCCAGCGGGTAGTAGGTCATCTCACCGTCCAGGTTGTTCACCGTGGTATCAACGTTCGCCATGTTCACACCCCGCGTCGTCGCTTTTTTAGTCACTTTAGCAAGTACACGGTGACGCTGCTTCAGGATGGCGGAAATATGACCGCTCACCTCATACGCGTTGTCATACTTGTAGCCGGTACCGTTGTCAAGGTTGCTCACGTTCGCGTCATCCGATACCTCGTCGTCGAACTCGATCATCGTGTATTCCGGCTGCCGGATATTCAGTTCCGGGAAGTGCGCCTTCAGAGCGCTGTACGTATCGTCATCAATGTAGCGCGTGAGCTGTACCGTACCCACCAAGGCGCACGTGTCCGTAGTGTTGCCATCGGAATCCACACCGCCCATCCCGACAAACTTATTCAGCCACGTACCGTCATCCTCGCGGTCAATACCGGTTACCCTGATACGTTCCACACCCGTGCAACGGCCCAGCAGGGTTTCCCAGTCAATACCTGGACAACTGTCAAAGATGAAGGTCTTCACCTTGCTGTAGCTTTCCAATGTCAGCCCGCCGGTGGTCAGTCTGCCCAGATATTCCAGACGGAGGCTGGTCAGTGTACCGGGAAGGTGGAGCAGCGTCACGGGAGAACCCTTGGCAAGCACCACGCTCTGCACCTGCGTACCGCGGGCCTCAAGTTCTTCCAGCTTGGTCTGCGCACTCAAATCCAGCTCGGTACTGGTACTTCCCCCGGTTTTCGCCTGTGCCTGGTTACGAAGGTTGAGTTTACGTAGCTGCTTGCAGTTGCCGATGTTCAACCACCAGCCGGTACTGCCGTTGCCGGAACTTTGAAGGTTCAGTTCGCGCAGCACGGTACATTTGCCTAGGTCGAAAGCGTTTTTCAGGTGGTCGGCGGCCCCGCTCATATCCAGCACCTTCATACGGCTCGCGCCATAAACCCTCAAGGGATCGTTCACCGTATAGGCACCGGTGATGGAAAGACTCGCAGCCGCATCTTTCTTGATGATGCCGGTATTCCCTATATTCGGGCTGTTGTTCGTACCGTAGCCGAAAGCATAAACCTCGTTGGCCGTAATCTTCAGCACGTCGGGGGTGTCAGCAGCCGTACGTGCCAGATAGAGGTCGATGTTGTCACTGGTGAAATTGCTCGTGCCGTACTTGGCATCCAGAAGGGCGAAACGATTACGCACGAAATATTCACGGTGCGCACGGTTACTGCCCTGAAGGGCGTAGATGAACGGCCACACCTTGCCGTACATCTCCTGCGTGGCGGGCAGGATGTACTTCAGCTCGCCGCTCTTGTTATAGGCACGGTCGCACCAGTTGCCCGCCTGCTCCACGTTCAGCATGTCCAGGACACGGCTGGTGGTAAGTACACCGCGAAGAGCCTGCGCCTGTGTCTTCAGGTCAGCGTCCAGGTTGGCCAGAACGAGGTTCCAAAGCCAGCTGTCACGGCCTTCAAAGGCATATTTCCCGGCCTCGGCGTCATAAGTGTCGCGGTCGGTGGTGTAGTCATACACCAGGAAACAGTCGTTACGTTTTCCCATCTGGGTATCACCGTCGTAGTAGGTGATGTACCATATCAGGCCGTCCCACGTGCGCAGCATCATGTTCTTCGCACGCTGGTCAACGGCAAGGAAATAGTCCGTCCAGAGGTAATACGTCAGCAGGAAAGCCTTGTCGAAATAGTCACTTATCTCGTCCCTGAACTTCTCGCTCTTAAAAGTGGAGAGGTCGGCGCTCGTCGCACCGTCCGGAACACACGAGCGTATCCATGCGTACAGCCGTTTCACGGCCGTACGCTGCGACTCGTCAAGGCCCGCCCATTTCACATCATCCGGAACGTTGGTCTCGGCACCGGCATCAAACACCTCCTCCAGATGAGCGTCACTTGTGGTCTTGAAAAGGCACATGGCCTCGGTATTGTTCAGCATTTCCAGAGTGAGGGGACAGGCAGGATCGTAACCCTCCACGCCACTAAGGCCGAACAGGTCGCCGCTCTTGCTTTTCTCGTTGTTGAAGTTGTATTGCCCCACATAGTTGTTCTCGCCGTCCTCCGCAGCCGCCACAAACACGTCGATAGGCACACCGTCGATAGCGGTACGCACGGTGACCGCGTTCAAATCGCTGCCGCCCGTCTCGTACTGGTAACGCTGCGGAGGGGTGAGAAGCCCCATCTCCTTCAGCACGTCGTTGAACAGTTTGGCACCGCCTGTGTTCAGCGACATGGACGAGTCGGAATAATCACTCTTCAGACAGATCAGGTTCATGGCGATGCCACCGGGACGGACGGGATATTTCTTTTCCGCCTGCTCCTTGCCGCCAACGGTGAAGCTAAGGTTCGTGCCGCCCTTGCTGATATAGATACGGATGTTCTTGCTCGGATATTTCGTGGAACTGGTACCCTGAATACGGATATAACAGTCACGGAGCACGAAGTCGTATTCGGATCCGAAAGGGGAGTAATAGAAGATATCCGCCGAAAAGTCCGTCTTCTTGTTGTTCTCGGCATACACGTCATCGAGCTTGTTCTGGCGCACGATACGCAGCACCCCCTTGCCTTTGGCACGCAGCTTGTCCATATCCACAGTGTCGGTATCACCCAGGATATCGTTCTCCTCGTACAGCGCGATCATCTCCTCACCGTCCGCACTGTCCACCATCCGGTTCTCCAGTTCCTCGTCGTCACTCAACCGACGGGTATAGATACGCACGCTCTTTACCTCCACGTCCGCCCCGGCGCTGTCAATGGTGATATATTTCGGATTGTCCTGGCGGAAGCTGAAGGCGTTGTCGTAGATGTCGGCACCGGTACGGTTGCCGTCCACATAAAGCTCCATCAGACGGCTCTCATTGCGGGTACCCACCATGAGGGCCACCTTGATCCACCGGTCTTCCACATAATTCGTGCCCAGCTTGATCTCACGCTCCACCAGCTCGTCGTCCTCGTTGGTATAGGACACTTTCTCACCGGTCTTGAAACTCGCTTCCGAAGGGGTGATATAAAGCCCCTTGCCACTGTCGAGACAGTCCACAACTGCGGTATCGCTGTCAGTGGGATTGCTTTCCAGGAGGGTCAGTTCAATGGTCAGCCCCGTACTTTTCACAACGGTGGCATAGGGCCGGTAGCCGATGACGGCTTTCGCACCGTTGGTCAGCTTCAGCGCCTCACCCGTCCAGCCGTTGCTGCTCCAGTCAAAACCCTCGAACGTGGTCTCCACGCCGTTCGACTCCCATGTTCCGGGGTTACTCTCCCCGTTGCTGCGGCCCGCCGCGTCAAGCTTGACCGCCAGGCCGTAGGTGGCCTCGCTGATATCGATACCGCTCTCACCCACGTCGATGCGCAAAGTGTACCCGGTCGGACCGGCTTTCAGGACAAGCGTCTGCGTGCCTTCCTCGGTAAACCGGTTACTGTAGGTCATCATGCTGCGGGGAGCGCTCACGGTACTGCTCTTGACGCCGTTTTTCCAGAACTCCACTTCAGCGGGCACACGGTCGGGATCATAGGCCACCCAGTCGAAAGTGAGCTTCTCGTAGCGGCCGGCTTCAAGGACCGGCTCCAGATGCTCGTCCCGTCCGAGGACATGCCCGTCGGCATGAATGAGCTTCAAACCGATGAAGGGCGCGCCGGTTCCGGCCTTCAGCAGGTCGATATGGATGCTCTCGCTTTTCAGCGTGAGGTCGTCAGTTTCCATCTCGGCCACCAGCTGGGCGGTATGCCGCCCCACGGACAGGCCGGTCATGGAAACCTCGAAACTGCCGTTCGTCGTGCCGCTGCGGGTGACCGTATGCGCGTTCTGCTGTACACCGTCCACGTACAGGCTGACGGTTTTCGTGCCGGTACCGCTCACGGCGTAGGGTATACTCGCGGAATCATAGGTACCGTAACCGCCGTTCTGGATGGTGGCCGCCAGGTTGTAACCGCAGGAAAGGGACAGGGTGACGCTCTTCACGCTCACGTACGCCTGCTTCTTCTGCGCCTTGCCCGTGGTGGGATCGGTAGTCTCGGCAATGACGTAGATGTCGCTCGTGCCCACCAGCAGGTATTTGGTCAGGTCAAGGGTATAGGTACCCTTGCTCACTTCCTTCAGCGAGGAGGAATAAGTGGTGGTCGTCCCGCGCTTCACCTGGATGGTGACGGTCGCTTTCTGTCCGGTACTGCTACCCTTGTCATCACCGCCGGCAACCTGGTGGTCATAGGTATAGGTAAGTTTCACCGCTCCGCCTTCCTTCACGGTTTTCTTGTCGGTCTCGGCAAGCAGCACGATCTTGGTGGTGGAGGACTCACCGCCGCCACCGCTGCCGGCCGGGATGTCAACGCTCGCGATCTCCGCCCCGCTCTTGTTGGTCAGCGCAAGGCGGACACTGCTCTCGTCGTCGCTCACTTCCGCGCTCATGCCGAACACGGTACCGGCTTCCACCTCCTGGAATTTGGCGGCGACGGTCTTGTTCTGGACGGGATTGGTACTGTCAGCATCCAGGCTCTCGTCCACTTCCAGCTTGTCGATGGTCAGATCCACGTTGCCCTCGCTGTCGGGAACTTTCTTCTCGCCGTTCACTGTCAGGCTTTTCATCGTTCCGGCACCGCCGAAGTCCTCCCAGCTCGCCTCCTGCTCCCAGCTCGACAGACTTGTCCCCACGAACTGTTTGGTCTCCCATTTGCCCTGCGAGACTTCATAGGTGATGCAACGACCCTTGTAACGGTATTTCTCATCCACGGCACCAATCGCGGAGGAAAGGACATAATAACCGCTCTCCAAAGGGACTTCCGCCGTCACATTATACGTGTTACCGCCACCGCCCGTACCACCGGGAATATCAACGGAGGCAATCTCCGTCCCGGTCTTCCCCAGCAGGGTGAGTTTCACCGTGTCGTTCTCCTCATCAGGGACGGCCGTCATGCCACCGACCAAACCATCGTTCACACCGGCGGCGGCATCCTCCGCCTGTTTCGCAGCCGCGGATGCCGCTGCCGCAGCGGAATTTGCAGTTTCAGCAGCCTGATTGGCGGTACCGGCCGCATCAGACGCCATACCCGCAGCTTTATTCGCCAAAGCCGCAGCATTATCCGCTTTCGTGGCAGACGCATTCGCCGTGGCAGCGGCATCATCGGCCGGTTTACGCAAAAGGGTAAGCGGAGCACTCACCAGCTCACTGCCGCGAAGGGCGGGGAGACTTTTGATATTGTCAAGGGAGCTGACCTCCACAAGTTCATCAACGCTCTGGCTCTCGGCCTTGATAGCGTTCAGGATCTCCTGTTTTTCCGCATTTGTCATGGCTAATCCTCCATTACCCTTCTATCTGTTTCACTATTTGGGAATAACAGCCCGGAGTAAGACCGGTGACAGCTTCCTTTATCAAAACCGCATCCTCCGATGTCAGATCCACATCCGCATCGGAACCCATAATCCTCATGCAAAGACTGTAAGCATGTAATTTCCTTTCATTATCCGTCTGAATATTACCGCTCGGACGGAAACCGGTACCGTTGAACAGGCACTGGGAGACTATGACTCCCATACACTGGGGTTTCTTATCAATCAACAGCACGCTACCGTCGAAATCCTTAAAATACACATTAAAATTTACTTTCATATCCTTTATTTTTAGATATATGTCATCTTAACGACAATTCCATTAACAACCTCAAGGGTATAGTTATAAGTTATAAAATCACTCTTTACAGCCCACTGGAAGGTACCTGAAACACCCTTTCGGTAACTGTATGTCCCATCGCTGGCCAAGCTCCATCCCGTACCGTAATTGTTCGACAGGATATCACCACAATACACCGCCCCGTTCACATGCACACCACCGTCAAAATAGCCGGCATAAGTATTGGCACTGATAGGATAGCTTTGACCAGAGGACTTGCTGGAGGCATAGATAGCGGCACCACCCAGATTCGAGCCTACGGCCTTGACACCGAAGCGTCCCTGCGTGGCGGCATTAAAGGACACATCCACAATACCCTCCATGTCCGTTTGTGAGACACCAAGTTTCAGACTGCGGGAATCATTGCCGAAATAATCACCGGCTTTCCAGTACAACCGTCCGGAATCAATCGTAAAACCGCCGATTTTACCCTCATAGGCATACACTGTACCATAAATCTTGGCGTTGCGCGTCTCAATACTACCGTCTTCCAGAATCTTGAAATTATCATTAGCCGTAACAAGTCCCTCCAACGTGATATTATCGCCCTTGATTTTTACGCCGTCACCCCCAACACCTACAAGGGATTTCAAATTTCCATCACCGTCAATGGCATACAACCCGGAATATTTGGAAGTAACCATCAGGCCGGTCTCTTCCAGCAGGTTCTCGTCTTTGTCGAACACCGCCGCCGAAATCTTTACCAGACGCTCCGACTGCTCGAAAAGGGTTTTATAACGGTGTGTCAGGGATTCCACACGGTCGGTGCTCAATATGAGCATATACAGGTAAATATCACCGGTAAAACTCAATTTAAAATCACCTGTACCGTTCCAGAGTCCGCTACAGGTGTACTGTACGTACCCGTCGGTCGCGGACAGTTCTTCCTCCACCTCCATGCTGTTGAAATTGGCAAAGCCTGTCTTATCCACACCCACAAACTCCACACGCAGCGTGCCGGCCTTGGCACAGCGGTAAAAGAAAGTCAGGAACACCGGGACGGCTTCCTTCTCCCCACTGTCATTTTCAGGCATGGAGGGAATACTTTTCAGGTTCTCACGTTTCTGGAGGATGTACTTGTTACGAATCCGGACACCCGTACGGCCGTCAGCCTCGGTCACGCGCGCGCTGTCACCCTTCCTCGTCAAGACGTTACCGTTCGCCCAGATCCACCGGTTGCCCACAAGGAAGAACACGGTCTCGTTCTCCGTGTTCCACTTCATAAGGCCGTTATCAAAGGCGGGGTTATTCAGGTAGCCGCGCTCGGTGGCGAAGTCATTCCGCAGGGCGGTGACGGAACTGACGATTTTCCCCTCGACTATCTCGAACTTCGTCTTGATATCCTCGCCCGTTACCAGAAGGAACGTACCACGCAGGTAGGCGTTGTCGCTGTACAGGCCATCACCGTGAGGCTGGTTGTCTGAAGGGAACCAGTCATCACTGATACCGTCAAGGTTGCCCAAACGGGCACGCAGGCAGCCGGTGAAGTTCTTCGCCTTCACCACGTCCATCACGTCCACACGGGGCTGCCCGTCCTCGGTGGCGGAGATCAGGATCAGGTTCTGGCGCAACGGATTCTCCGTGTTGCCCATCAGCACGCACTCGTCACCAGACTCCGGAAGAGAAGCGCCGAACTCGTCCTCGCCCACGAGGATGGAACCACCCTCCACGCCGGCCACCTCAACCCAATAGCTTTTCAAATTCCCGCCGCTGAAGGTCTGGCAGCGCATGAGGTCATGGGCCACGAAAGTGTTCTCCTGCTCGAAAGTGATCCTCCAGTAACCGCCCTCAAGAACAGCGGTCTTTATTTTCCCGTTGGCGGCACTGACACAAAGCTGGCCGCCGACGCTGCGTACCTTCTCGATAAGCAGCTCCAATACTACCATGACCTGGCGTACCGTCAGCTTGTCGATGGTCAGATGGGACAAAGCGTCCTCCATCCAGAGCCGCCAGCCCTCACCGAAAAGACCGTCCACGAATTTCGGACTGCGAAGAAGCTCACGCACAACAAGGGTCAGCAGCCCGGCATTGCCCTTGTCATCAATACCCGCATTATCCTCCTGTCCGAAAGAGGCTCCCGCTTCGAAGGTGATCTTCCCCTTTGCACGGTCATTCTTTTTTTTGCTGATGTGTTCCGCCTGGCTTCTCCGCGCGGAAAAAAGATTGTTGTCCGTAGGCAGTGTCTTGTCCCAGCTACGGATAATGTCAGGAAGCGCGGCACCCTCCGCCTTTGACTTCGTATAGTTTTTCAGTTCCCCGATACTGTCATTCACCCGTTCAAACGCACCACTATGCAGGGCATCGCTGATCTCGATGTCCATCTCCCCGGGTTGGTTCACTTTCCGGGTAATTTTCGTGATACGGCTGCTGCGATAACCGGTTTCGGGGAAATACTCCTCGCTTTCAAGTCTCACACGACGGCCTACGGACAGGGAAACACCGTTCTCCTCAATCCACACATGGTCGGTCGGGGCCTTGTAAACGGCAAGATCCTGCCAGTGTTCGGTATTGAACTGTTCCACCGCCGTAAGAAACTCCCCCTCGGCAAGCGGGAAAAATCCGCCCTGCATACGCACACACCAGAGAATAAAACGGCCACCGGATTTCGGAATAAGTTTGCCGCCGGGGAGTTGCGTGTCATCATCATAGGGCCATATCGTAATAATCTCGAACTCACGGGTGGCACTGTTGAAATTCACCTCGAAATAGTGGTCCTCACCCTGCCCCAGTCCGGAAAGGTCACCGTCCTGGAACGATACACGTTTGGTCTCGTCGGGCAGCTCGTAATCGTTCGGATCGAAGTTCAGGCTGTCGTCCCTGAAATAATAGACCGTGAAAGGGTTGCCGTCGTCATCTTTCACATCTTCGCTGCGCACACTGCTGACAGCCCCGATCCTGCGGGGATAAATGCCGCTGAAGGCGTCTTGCTCGTAACGGTCATAGATGCCGTACTCCTCCGTATGTATCTCGACATATTGCCTGCCCCCCGGAAGCATCAGGCGGCTATGCCCGTATTTTGACGGATCTATGTTCCGCGTGCTGCCTACCGGGAACAACCGGGTATAAAAATTGTCGGTACCCGTCGTGTCGCGTTCGATTCCGGTCAGTCCCTTCCCGTAGCCCAGCGTTATTTCCTCGCCATGCTCACACCGGCACACGTTCACGGTCTGGCCTTCCACCCACCATTCAGCCTGCCCGCCGACCGCTTCGGCTATCTCTTTCAGGGCTTCGTTGCAGTACTTCCCCTCGTAATCGATGACGATAAGGTCCGTACCGTCCACCCGCCCCACTTTCCAGTCGGCGGTGTGGTTCATTCCGTCATTGATACACTTCACGATCATGGCCACGTGTTCACGCGGAGTCGCTGTCAGCGTGGACACAGGCTCGGTGTTCCCGTCGGTGGTCTCCAGCACAAGAAAACGTCTCACCAGGCTCTCGATACCGTAAAACTTCAAATCATATACCCACTCCTGGCCGCTCTTCTGCTTCGGGGTGTACCGTTCGGTCAGCCAGTAGCGCTCACCCTCAAAGTCCACCCGGTCATTCACGTCCAGGGCGATATATTCGTAATGCGTGAAAGAGAGTGTCAGGACATTGTCACCCTGCACCTCCTTCACCTGGGTGGAGCTGTCGCCCGCCTCGATATCGGTCCGTCTGTTGCCGTTGCTGTCATAGATGGTCAGCATGTCTGTATCTTGTTTAAACGTCGTTTGAATAGGGTTTGAATCACATTTATATGATCGGGACAGGTTCCCGGAACTTCACCTTGAACTTGCCGGCGTGCACGCCTTCCTTCCAGAGATAGGTCAGAGGCTGGAACTTGCTGCAATCCGTATATTTCACACGGAGAGTCAGGGCAAGTTGGGGAAAGGAAATCTCAAGCCACCCGTCACGGCCTTTCTTCAGGAAATTGATGAACTCGAAATACTTCTTCAGCCAGCCGGCCTGCGTTTTGCCAAACAGGGCGAAATGAAGCGTCACGTCACGGGCCTCGTTCCTGGGCGTCAGCACGGAGGAATATTTCTCCCCGTCCTCCTCCCGGATATTCACAGCCGTGTCCGTTTTCGTCTTGCTCGGGGTCAGGATGGCGGTCAGGATATCCATCCCGCCGCGATTGTCCTCAACAAGGAGCACGCCGAAAGTCCTC
>ENA-ORLD01000263-ORLD01000263.1-human-gut-metagenome-genome-assembly--contig:-NODE-263-length-11181-cov-6.51573_pt1 | contig 11181 bp, 7 predicted proteins | sample MGYA00243067_ERZ508824 | MGnify/ENA primary metagenome ERZ508824 (study PRJEB26277, sample SAMN04329789) | human gut metagenome | biome: human-associated habitat | host: Homo sapiens | place: USA... | reverse complement strand
ACGCAGGAGACTCAAACACCGCAGCAGACAGTTGACGCGCAGCAGATGGTTATACAGCAGGAGAGCGAGCGCGTCCAGCGTGCCGAGTGGATTCACGAGCAGGTGAAGCTTCAGCGTGAGGCAGAGGATGAGGCATGGGAGAAGATCATGGAGGAGCAGAAGCTGCTTACAGAGCGCAGACGCTCCATAGATGCCGATATAAACAGCAACAGGGAGCTGAAGCGATACCATGAGGACTGCATGGAGGATATCACAGACCAGGTATATTCACTGCATGGCATATCGGTAGACAAGCTGGAGGGCATAAAAGAGTACAGGAATGCCCTGTTCCGCGGAGAAGCATTCATAGTGTTTTGCATATCTGTAATAATGGCTGCGATTGTGGCATATGCCTATGGACCGACTTCGCAGCTGTGCCTGTATGTACTCATGTGTGTAGGTGCGGAGGGAGCGTTATTGTCCCAAAAGCGAAAGAATATACTGTTTTTCATTCCGCTTATCCTGATAGCGGCGGAGATGGCAGGCTACAAGCTGTATCCGCAGTATCTGGAGTATGTCACGATGGCTGGAGAGGCGCTGGCACTGCTTCTTATGATGATAGGCACTGTGGGATACTTTGTGCACAATCCATACCGCAAGGACAGAAAGAATATAAAGGCTGCAAAGTCAGACCTCAAGGAATTACAAAAGGTGGCTAAATAGAGTGTCTTGTAGAACAAAATGAGCCGCATAAAGTAAGAAGCATAAGTAGCAAAGCTTGCGGCAAAGCAGGCCAAAAGAGAGACAAAGGCTGCCATAAAGGAGCAGAAGAGGCAGAATAAGCTCGCAAAGAAGCAGGCCAAGTACGAGCTTAAGGAGAAAAAACGACAGCAGAAGAGTGAGCGTGTTGAGCTTAAGCATGAGCTGAAGAAGACTCAGCTCATGGATAAGGTGAGAAGATTTACACCGAAAGAGCAGAATAGTGAAAGCACCCCTTCGGCAGAGAGCATAGATAACAACATTACAGAAAACAATATCATAGAGAATAACATCATTGATATAGAGCGCAAGGTCAATTAATCATGGATGAGCATTAAGCAGACAGCTGATACTTCTCCATCCAGTAATTAATCTGGATGAAATATGCGATAAGTTGCGGACCTGCCATGAGCTGGCCAAACCACGGACTGCCGTATTCTGCCGGTGCCTTTAAAAATTCGCGCGTTTTGTCAGTGTCAATGAGAGTGCGCACAGGGGCGTTAGGGGAGTCTAATATCTCCTCCATTCCCTTTATAAGGAGAGCTTCATATCCGGGATGATAAGTCTTTGGATATGGGCTCTTTTTTCTGTGCAAAAGCTCAGGTGGCAGGACATCTGAAAAAGCATCGCGAAGCAGAGTCTTTTCCACACCGTTTTGATATTTCATATGCCAAGGCACATTAAAGACATACTCAATGATACGATGGTCGGCAAAAGGTACACGGGCCTCAAGCTCGGAGTACATGCTGGTGCGATCCATGCGGTCAAGAAGTGTCTGCATGAACCATTTGATATTGAGATATCCGATTATGCGGCGGCTTTCGTCCTCACCGGCCTCGCCGTAAAGGAGAGGTGCTTTTGACCTGGACTCTTCATATCGAAAAGCCTGATAACCGGATAAATCAAGCTCCAAACCCACATCATCGCGCAAAAGGGCAAGGCGTGGAGCGACATCCGATGACCATGGGGAGCCATATCTTTCCAGCAGCTCTTTGCGGTAAAACCACGGATATCCGCCAAAGATTTCATCAGCACACTCACCGGTAAGAGCTACCTTGTTTTTTCGGCTGACGAGGCTGCAGAAATATAAAAGTGACGAGTCCACATCGGTCATGCCGGGCATATCCTTTGCATCGACTGCGGCAAAGAGCGCCTTGAAGAGAGAGTTCTCATCACACTCGAGATAGGAGTGGGCTGTCTCATACTCTTCAAGCATACGATTGACATAGGGCAGATCCCTCTCCGGCTGGAAGGCGTTTGCCTTAAAATACCTGTCATTGTCCTTAAAGTCGAAGGAAAAAGTGTTGAGCGTTTTACCGCGTGTGTTCATATAGTCTGCGGCGATGGCGGTCACGATGCTTGAATCGATGTCGGCGGTCTGTATAGTCATGAGCGGCAGATGGGATACCTTCTGCTTTTTTATAGCGGCCTCCTCCTGATAACGAGTGTGAGCAACGGTTTCCCGATAGCTCGCGGTGTGTGCCCGGCTTGTAAGCTCCCAGTAGGTTTCATCATGCAGCCCATCCTGTGAGTAAATCATGAAGTGTCCCGGCAAAACCTCAAACAAATCCTTAAACAGGGAAAGCCCGCTCGTGTGTGCAGGCCCGATAGCAAGAAGCTCCTGCAAGCCCTGTTTGTCAAGCTCAGGTTTTACTGCAGGGTGAGCAAAGCAGGCCTTTGGCTCGGAGCCAAACACCAGAGAATCCCCTCGGATGGCATAAAAAAGCGGTTTGACACCTACGCGGTCGCGGTATAATAGCAGCCGGCTTTTAGCCGCATCCCATATGGCAAATGCAAAAATGCCGTTTAAGCGATTGACAAAATCAGCGCCCCAATGGATGTAGGCGTACAGAATAACCTCTGTGTCTGAGGTTGTGGAGCATACAAAGCCGTTTTCGGACAGCTCGGGAATCAGCTCATCAGTGTTGTAAATTTCACCGTTATAGCAGATAGTGTACTCATAGCCGTTGTGGGTGCGCGTCATTGGCTGGTCGCCGCACAGGATATCACGGATGGCCAGACGGCTGTGTGACAGACCAATATGCTTTTTAAGGAAACGTCCTCTGGCATCGTTGCCGCGGTGGGCAAGCACAGCACGCATCTTCTCAAGACGAAAGTTCCAGTAATCGGTGTTCTCTTCAAAGTCTTCTTTAAAATTACAGAATCCGGCAATACCACACATAAAAATTTATATCTCCGTAAAAACAGATTTAATTTATATTATGCATACGCCTTGAAGCTGTTAATCCGGTCAGAAAATAAAAAGAGATTTTACCAAGCTGATTATAAAATTTTTATTGACAAGAAAGGCAGAATAGCGTTACTCTTATTGTATGAAGTTAGACAACACTAACATGTATAAAAGACAGATAACTACAGTAAGTACAATCTGACCAATAATTGTTTTTAAACGTATAACCTTATATAAGGTAAATGTAATTTGAAATGTTGAAAGAGAGGATATCATATGTCAGAAGAAGAGAGAAAGTTCTTAGAAATAGTGGATTTGAAAAAGGGCTTCGGAAGCGGCGAGACGCGCCAGGAGGTGCTGCGAGGCATGAATTTTTCAGTGGCAAAGGGTGAGTTCTGTGTGCTGCTCGGACCGTCAGGCTCCGGAAAGTCTACACTGCTCAATATCATCGGAGGCATCGACAGCGCCGATTCCGGATATATCAGCATAAATGGCGACAAGCTGAAGGATATGAGCGAGAAAAAGCTCACACAGTACCGCAGAAAGCACCTGGGATATGTGTTTCAGATGTACAATCTGATTGCAAACCTGAATGTAAAGGAAAATATCGAGGTGGGCGCTTATCTGTCTGACAACGCACTGGATATCGATGAGCTGCTTCACACGCTGGGGCTTTACGAGCACCGCTATAAGCTTCCAAATCAGCTATCCGGAGGACAGCAGCAGCGTGTGTCAATAGGGCGTGCAATCGTGAAAAACCCTGATATACTGCTTTGCGACGAGCCGACAGGAGCACTTGATTACAACACCTCAAAGGAGATTTTGAAGCTCATAGAGGATGTCAACAAAAAGTACGGAAACACCATAATCATGGTCACACACAATGAGGCCATCAAAAACATGGCGGACCATGTGATAAGGCTCAGAGACGGAGCCGTGCGCCACAACGATATCAATACAAATAAGGTTTCGGCCGAAGAGCTTGAGTGGTAAGGAGGATTTGACCTATGAGCAGGAAAAAGATAAAAAATCCTCTGATAAAGCGTATACCAAAGGAAATTATCGGTGACTGGAAGAAATATCTCGTTGTATTTCTTTTCCTCGTGCTGACAATAGGCTTTGTATCCGGAATGTATGTGGCAAACGACAGTATGCTCACCTCTGCGGATGAGGGGGTAAGTAAATACAAGCAGGAGGATGGACATTTTGAGCTTAAGGATAAGGCGGACAGCGAGCTTGTTACGGCTATCGAGTCAGGCGAGGTAAAAACAGCTCCAGACGAAAAAGACAGCGGTAGCAGCAAAACTCCTGTCACGCTCTACGAGAATTTCTATCGCAATGAGACTGAGGACTACGACGCAGACGGCAAAAAGGACGGAACCATCCGTGTATATGCAAAGACAGAGGATATCAACCTCGCATGTCTCATCGAGGGCTCTTTTCCACAAAATGAGAACGAAATCGCTGTGGACAGAATGCATGCAGACAACGTGGGCATGAAGGTCGGTGACACGATAAAGGTCAGCGGAAAAGAATTCAAGGTATCGGGCCTTATCGCATATGTCAATTACTCCACACTGCATGAAAAGAAGACAGATATGATGTTTGATGCGATAAAGTTTGACGTGGCGATGGTGACAAAGGAGGGCTTTGAGCGCCTGGACAAGAGCATTTACTATACATATGCATGGAAATACAAGGATGAGCCGGCTGATGACATAGAGCAGAAGGAAAAATCAGATGACTTTTTGGAGGCGATGGTGTCACAGGTGATGGCAGCGGGCAATGAGGTGGAGGACTACACACCGCGCTACTCAAATCCGGCAATTAATTTTGCCACGGACGATATGGGCTCAGACAAGGCCATGGGAGGAGTGCTTTTAGACATTCTTATCGTGATAATCGCATTCATTTTTGCAGTGACCATAAGCAATACGATAGCAAATGAATCATCAGCGATAGGCACGCTTCGCGCGTCGGGCTACACAAAGGGCGAGCTTATTAGGCATTACCTTTCAATGCCTGTTATTGTGACATTTCTGGCAGCAGTAGTAGGAAATATACTGGGCTATACGGTATTCAAGGATGTGGTTGTGGGCATGTATTACAACAGCTACAGCCTGCCGACATATCACACAATCTGGAATCCGGGCGCATTCATAAAAACAACGCTTGCTCCGGTGATTATCATGCTGGTTGTAAATCTTATCGTAATAATTCGCATGATGCAGCACACACCGCTTCAGTTTCTGCGTCATGACCTTAAGAAAACAAAGCGCAAAAAAGCAATGCGGCTTCCGCGCTGGAGCTTCATGAGCCGTTTCAGAATGAGAATTATGTTCCAGAATGTGGCAAACTATCTGATACTTTTTGTGGGAATATTTTTCATCATGGTAATGCTCGCGATGGCAGTCGGCATGCCGGATACACTTGATTATTACAAGAAAAATACCGACAGTATGATGTTTACAAAATACCAGTACGTACTTAAATCCTATGTCGATGCAGATGGAAACGTGCTTGAAACCGACAACAGTGATGCAGAGAAATTTGACATGACATCGCTCTTAAGGAGAACAGATGAGTTTGACGAGGAGGTGTCTGTCTACGGAGTGGAAACAGACAGTGCATACGTAAAGCTTAAGGATATGGATTCGCTTAAGGATAACGAGGTATACATATCAGACTCATTTGCAGATAAATATGGTATAAAACCGGGTGATACAATAAAGCTTGATGCACAGTACGAGAAAAAAACATACAAATTCAAGGTGAAGGGAACCTACGATAAATCTCAGAGCATCGCGGTGTTTATGCCGATAGAGCATTTCGCGGATACTTTTGATTTTGCAGATGGCAGATTCAGCGGATTTTTGTCAGACACAAAAATAAAGGATATCGATGAGAGTAATATCGCGACAACAATCACGATACGCGACATCACCAAAATGGCAGACCAGCTCGACCACTCCATGGGCTCATACATGCAGTACTTCCAGGTGCTTTGCATACTGCTCTCAGCCGTTATGATATATCTGCTCACGAAGCTTATCATCGAGAAAAATGAGACAGCCATATCTATGACCAAGATTTTAGGCTACGACAACAGAGAAATTGCAGGTCTTTATCTGGCCTCAACATCAATTGTGGTGGTCATCTCGGATATCATCAGCGTAGTGCTTGGTGCAAAAGTAATGGACATTGTATGGCGCATAATGCTTCAGACCTTCAGCGGCTGGTTTTCATTCCATATGACACCTGTCGGCTATGTAAAGATGTTTGCGTTTGTGCTCATCGGTTACCTGATAGTGACAGTATTTGATTTCAGGAGAATAAAGAGGATTCCGATGGACATGGCATTAAAGAATGTGGAATAGGTAGTATAACTGTTTATGATTGAACATTAACCCTATTTGCGCGACAAATTAATCAAAGGCAAAATGTAGATAAATTTTTTATTTACTGATAAACTATTGTATAATTTCACCAAAAATGGTAATATTGTCTTATAATTTTAAGCTAAAGGAGTAGCAGTAGCAGTAGGATAGGAGAGATGGTCATATGGAACAGAGTAAAACTAAAAAAAGGGGTACATTTGCAGCCAAAATCATAGTAATGGTGATTTTAGCTGTTATAGTTTCAAATGTAATTTGTATGGTATTTATTCTTGAAAGCTCCAAAAAACAAATTACAGACAGCACAAAGCATACCATGGTAGATGTTATCAATACAACATCAAAAATTGTGGAGAATGAGATCAGCAATGCAGATACAGAGGATTTAGACTATGATGAATACGCTAAGAGTCTTTCCGATGTAAAGCTCGAAGGTATGGACAGCTCATATGTCTATGTGGTAAAGAATGATGGCACAATGCTTTATCATCCAACAAAGGAAAAGGTTGGACAGCCTGTTGAGAATGCCGTAATTAAAGGAGTTGTACAACAGCTTCAGGATGGCAAAAAACCGGGCACGACTGTTGTAGAATATGATTTCAATGGAACAACAAAGTATTCGGCATATACGATTTTGAACAATGAAAATATACTTGTGCTTACAGCAGATGAGTCTGAGGCACTTGCAGGAATCACTACTGTAACAGGAGTTGCCGTTGGAATCATTGCTATTGTTGTGCTTATTGCAATTATTATCTCATTCATAATGGGACGCAGGCTTATGAGACCGCTTGTAAAGGTCAGTACAATAATTGAGGATGTTGCCAATGGTAATATTGAGGCAGATTTCAGTGTGGTCAAGGAGTCAAATGATGAGATAGGCCTGATTATAGAAAAGATGAAGGAGCTCACACAATCGCTTGGAAGTATAGTCGGAAAGATAAGAAATTCCAGTGATACGATGTCATCAAACAGCTATGAGCTCAATGACACAAGCAGTCAGACACTTGCTGCAAATAACGAGATATCCAAGGCAGTCGAGGATGTTGCAGAGGGCTCTACAGGCATGGCAGCATCTATTTCCAAGATTAATGAAAATCTTCTGGAGATGAGCAATGAAACAAAGGACATTAATGCCTCTGTTGATGAAATCAAAAACCAGACGACAGCAGTGCAGGATAGCAGTAAAATCATGAATGACAAGATTAAATCCATGCAGGATAGCAGCCACAAGATGGATGAGGGTATCTCAGCAATTTCAAAACGCATAGAAACTGTAAATACTACGGTTGACAAGGTGAGCAATATTGTCTCTGTCATTGAGGAAATATCCAGTGAAACCAATCTTTTGTCACTCAATGCATCTATAGAGGCGGCCAGAGCCGGCGATGCAGGAAAAGGCTTCGCAGTAGTGGCACAGGAGATTCGAGTGCTCTCAGACAATACCAATACGGAGCTTGAGAATATCAAGCAGATAATATCATCACTGGTTGAAGAGTGCAGGTATTGTGTACAGGCATCCGGCACCATCGTCGAGGACAATGCCAAGCAGAAGGAAGAGATTAAGGCAGTACTCGATGAATTTGGCTCACTTGATGAGCAGATTCAAAAGACAGCAGAAAAAGCTGATGAAATCGAAGAGCTTGTCACTGCGATGATTGAGCTGAACGATGACATCACGAAGAGCAGCAACAGCCTGACAGACGTCAGCGCAGCAAATGCCGCAGCAACCGAAGAGATGAATGCCAACATCGAGGAGCTCAATGCCATGATGAACGGAGTTTCAGAAATGGCAGGACACATGAATGATGAGTCTGATGGATTGAAGGAAGCATTATCGTTCTTTCATAATTAATTGTAGGTATTCATAAATGAACATTGACCTCCTTTGCGCTTTAAGTTTATCATTAAAGTAAAAAGGAGGTTTTTGTCAGGTTTCAATGTAAATCAGTCGTAAAAGCAGTAAAATGCTTTTGTGGCTGATTTTGGTATTTGGGGGATTATTGATTATATCAGCAAAAACACGTATTATATACATATACAAAAAATTTTACTGTTCACGCTTGAGAGTGGCCGGTAACAAAAAAATTAACATATGATAAACAGAAGAATGAGGTATAAAATAATGACAGATAATCTTGAATTTAGAAGTATACACCCAGACGAGGTAGAACAGGCAATAGCAATTGAGCAGATATGTTTCCCACCGAATGAGGCATGTTCTCCAAAGGCAATGACAGAGAAGAATAGCAAAAGTACCACAGTTATTTCTCGAGGTAATTGACAAATCAACCGGTAGCTGGCGGGCTTTTTAAATGGTGTGGCAACAGACGAGGAAAAGTTCAGGGATGAGTTCTTCACGGACATCGATTTATGCGATGAAAACGGTAAAAATGTGATGCTTCTGGGCCTTGACGTGCTGCCGGAGTATCGTGGACAGGGCCTTGCCAGAGAGCTCGTGTACCGCTACAGTCAGCGTGAAAAGGCAAATGGACGAAAAAAACTGTTTCTGACATGCTTAGAGCAGAAGGTAGAGATGTATAAGAAGTTTGGATTGCAGGATCTGGGAATTGCTGACTCTACCTGGGGCGGAGAAGAGTGGCATGAGATGGTGCTAAAGGGATGAATGTGATAATATGGAAAATAAAGTATCAGATAACGTTATAGAAAAAAATTATAGGGAGTGCTTTAAATTCAATGAAATCAACGAAAGTGGGGCCTGCAATTTTGATATGTCTACAGCAAAGGCTGCCCTTGAAAATCTGTATGAGCTTTACAAAAATGGTATATTAACAGGTCGTTTCACACAGGATAAGGATTATGTAGTAAGGTGTGCTGACCTGGTAACATTGGCTGAGGAGAACAAAGACAGCTTGTTTTATGATGCATGGCGCATATGGTTTAGATACTTTGTATCGATGGGCTATGCAGGATGGAATGAGCTGTGGGAGGCAGTATGAATAAACAAAAAATAGCAGAACTACGCGCCGGTTTGGAAACCGGCTTCATCAATAGTGGATACAATTCAAGCCTGGCTTATCAGCCACAATTTTTGTCAAACAACCATAAAGAAGGCAAAAAAGTATTATCCTCAATAGAAGATGAGCTGATGTCCTGTGACAAATTTCAGATAAGCGTTGCGTTTATCACGATGGGAGGCATTACGCCATTGCTCCAGACGCTTAAGGAGCTGGAGAAAAATGGTATTCCGGGAGAAATTCTCACCACAAATTATCTGAATTTCAGTGAACCAAAGGCGCTTGAGAAGCTTCACGGTTTGTCGAACATCACGCTCAAAATGTATGATGTGGAGAAGGCCGCTGAAGGCTTTCACACAAAGGGATATATATTCAAAAAAGAAGAGATTTACCGAATCATTATCGGAAGCTCAAATATGACAAGCGCCGCACTTACGAGCAACAGAGAGTGGAATACAAAGGTTGTTTCTACAGAGCAGGGAGAGGTGGCAAAGCAGATTGTTGAGGAATACAATGAGCTTTGGAATTCGCGCTATGCTCTTTCCTTTGACAACTTTTATGAGGAGTATAAAGAGCGCTATCAAATCATAAAAAGACAGCGTGAGATTGCAAAGAGCGAGGAAATTCCATCAATTGAAAAATACAGATTAAAGCCAAATGCAATGCAGGTTGGCTTTATCACAAATCTGAGAAAAATACTGGAAAAAGGTGAGGATAGGGCACTTCTCATATCAGCTACGGGTACCGGAAAAACATATGCATCTGCGTTTGCCATGCGCGAGCTGGGCTTTAAACGAGTACTGTTTCTCGTACACAGAGGTCAGCTTGCAAGACAGACAAAAAAATCATACGAAAAGATTTTTGATAAATCAGTTTCTATGGGACTTGTCGGTGCTGGGTACAGTGATTATGACAGGGATTATGTTTTTGCAACGGTACAGACCTTAAATCGTGATGAGCATTTGAGAAAATATGCACCGGATGACTTTGATTGCATAATTTTGGATGAGGCGCACCACAGCTCGGCCAACACATACCAGAAGGTGATGAACTATTTCACACCAACGCTGTGGCTTGGAATGACAGCGACTCCCGATAAGCGCGATGATGATATTGACGGAAAAAACATTTACCAGATTTTTAATTATCAGATTGCATATGAGATTCGTTTGCAGCAGGCTATGGAGGAAAACATGCTGTGCCCATTTCACTACTTTGGAATAATAGATGTTTCACTGCTTGGTGACAAGGAGATAAAGAGTAAAAAGCTTACAGAATCATCGTTCAACCAGCTTGTTGGTGATGAGAGGGTGAAGCATATCATCGAGCAGGCCAATTATTTTGGACATAGCGGCGACAGGGTGAAGGGGCTGATTTTTTGCAGCAGGATAGACGAATCAGTCGAATTATCGAATAAGTTTAATCAGACGATTAATCCTGAGACAGGCAGATTTTTCCGTACAATTGCATTAAATGGAGAAGCCACAGAGGAGGAGAGGCAGAGAGCCTTTGAGCGGCTTGCGATGGATGAAAATATGTTAGATACCGCGAACCAATCTAATGCCAAGCAGATATTTGACACGGAAGGAAAAATTCAGCCACTGGATTATATTTTTTCTGTAGAGATTTTAAATGAGGGTGTTGATATCGTGGAAGTAAACCAGGTCATCATGCTCAGGCCGACAGAATCGCCAATTGTATTTATACAGCAGCTAGGACGTGGGCTTAGAAAGGCAAATGGCAAGGAATATGTTGTGATACTTGATTTCATCGGCAACTATAACAATAATTTTATGATACCGGTCGCATTGTCGGGAGACCGCTCCTACAATGCAGATACAATCAGAAAGTATGTTATCAGCGGATATAAAACGCTTCC
>ENA-ORLD01000262-ORLD01000262.1-human-gut-metagenome-genome-assembly--contig:-NODE-262-length-11207-cov-4.46709_pt1 | contig 11207 bp, 9 predicted proteins | sample MGYA00243067_ERZ508824 | MGnify/ENA primary metagenome ERZ508824 (study PRJEB26277, sample SAMN04329789) | human gut metagenome | biome: human-associated habitat | host: Homo sapiens | place: USA... | reverse complement strand
GAGAAGAGCGAACTGGACAAGGTTCAGATAGCCATTCACAACCGCAACTACACTGCCTATGACTTCCGTGCTGTTGGCGAAACCACTTCTTCACTGACCGATGAGGAACACAAAGCCAATATCTGCCGAGGAATAGCCCACTGCATGCGGGGAGATGTTTTCCAAATAGTCCTCTCCCGCCGTTTCGAACAACGTTTCGTAGGCGACGACTTCAAGCTTTACCGTGCTTTGCGCAGCATCAACCCATCTCCATATCTGTTTTACTTTGATTTCGGCGGCTTCCGTAGCTTCGGTTCTTCTCCCGAAACGCACTGCCGCATTGAAGGTCGCCATGCCTATATAGATCCCATCGCCGGCACTGCTAAGCGTACCGGAAATCCGGAACAGGATGCTGCAAATGCCCGGTACCTGCAAGACGATCCCAAGGAAAATGCAGAGCATGTGATGCTGGTAGACCTTGCCCGCAATGACCTCAGCCGCAACTGCCATGACGTAAAAGTGGACTTTTACAAAGAGATGCAATATTACAGTCACGTTATTCACCTCGTGAGCCGCGTCAGCGGTACGCTGAACAGTGATACAGACTCTATCAGGACATTTATCGATACCTTCCCGGCCGGAACCTTGAGCGGCGCACCGAAAGTTCGCGCCATGCAGCTTATCAGCGAACTGGAGCCGCATAACCGTGGCGCATACGGTGGCTGTATCGGATTCATCGGCCTGAACGGCAGCCTGAACCAGGCTATCACCATCCGTACATTCGTCAGCCGCAACGGGATGTTATGGTTTCAGGCAGGCGGCGGCATTGTAGCCAAAAGTAATGCCGAATACGAGCTGCAAGAGGTGAACAACAAACTGGGAGCATTGAAGAAGGCAATTGCCATGGCGGAAAATTCCCTGTAAAACAGAAAATCGACCAATTGTATAAATCAACAAGAGTATCAAAAGTAAATTAATCAAACAGTTAATAACAATGGTAGTAATCATAGACAATTATGACTCCTTCACCTATAACCTTGCGCACTTGGTGAAAGAACTCGGTGTAGCGGTAGATGTACTGCGCAATGACCAATTCAGCATAGAAGAATTGGAACAATATGATAAAATCATCCTTTCACCGGGTCCCGGTGTGCCCGAAGAAGCAGGATTACTGCTGGATGTAATACGCACCTACGCAGGCAAGAAACCAATACTGGGCGTATGCCTGGGAGAACAAGCCATCGGACAGGCATTCGGTGGGAAGTTAGTCAACCTCAGCACAGTGTTTCATGGTGTACAGACCATTATACGGCTGACAGAACCGGATTACATTTTCCGGGGATTACCCGAAGAAATAGCCGTAGGACGCTATCACTCCTGGGTAGTAGATACTGAAAAACTGCCCGAAACGCTTGCCGTCACAGCTGTTAGTCCCGAAGGGCAGATTATGGCGTTGAAACATCGGGAATATGATGTCCGAGGCATACAGTTTCATCCGGAATCCGTGCTTACCCCGGACGGGAAGCAGATTATGAAGAACTGGCTGGAAGAATAACCTATTTTTAAACCACAAACTTAATCAGATGAAAACAATATTAACCCGGCTCTTCAACCATGAAGCACTCACAGTAGAAGAAAGCAAACAAATCCTGCTCAACATCAGCCGGGAGATGTATTCCGAAGCACAGATTGCCGCACTGCTCACGGTTTTTCAGATGCGCAGCATCACAGTAGACGAGCTGGCAGGCTTTCGCGAAGCACTTATGGAGACACGAATTCCGATAGACTTTGCGCCTTACCGCCCCATTGATATCGTAGGTACAGGCGGTGACGGGAAGAACACCTTCAACATCTCCACCTGCGCCAGTTTCGTTGTGGCGGGAGCAGGTTATAAAGTAGCCAAACATGGCAACTACGGCGCTACTTCCGTCAGTGGAGCAAGCAACGTAATAGAACAGCATGGCGTGCGCTTCACCAACAATCCCGACATATTGAAGCGAAGCATGGAAGAGTGTAACATAGCCTACCTGCACGCCCAACTGTTCAATCCAGCCATGAAATTCGTAGGTCCTGTCCGCAAAGCCCTGGGAGTACGCACACTGTTCAACTTGCTGGGACCGCTGGTAAACCCGTGTCAGCCCGCCTATCAGCTATTGGGCGTAGCCGACCTCGCACAAATGCGTCTCTATACGAACGTTTTCTACAGACTCGGCATCGACTTTGCCGTAGTCAACAGTCTGGACAATTACGATGAAATCTCACTGACCGATGAATTCAAAGTGATGACACGTCATTATGAACGCATCTATCGCCCACAAGCTCTCGGTTTCAGCGCAGTACGTCCCGAAGAACTTTCCGGCGGAGCCTGCAAGGAAGATGCGGCACGTATCTTCGACAATATCCTGAACAACCGCGCAGAAGCCGCCCAGACTCAATGTGTCATTGTCAATGCCGCCTTCGCCATTCAGGTCATGGAACCGGAAAAGGAGATTGAAGAGTGTATTGCCATAGCCCGCGAATCGCTGGAAAGCGGACGGGCGCTGAAAACATTGAAAAAATTTATAGAAATTAACCAGTAAGGGATGAGGTGCGAAAAGGTATTTATAGCCGCATATCCCGTAACTCTTCACTAAAACAGCCATGAAAGATATTTTATCGGAAATCATCGCTCATAAACGAATTGAAATAGAACTGCAAAAGCAAGCCGTCTCCCTCGAAAAGTTACAGGAAGAGGTTGCCGCCATGATGCAGAAAGACGCCACTACCGGAACTTCTGTAACCATACCCGTCCGCAGCATGAAACAGGCGCTTGCTTCTTCCCCCACGGGAATCATTGCCGAATTCAAACGCCGTTCTCCTTCGAAAGGATGGATACACGAGCCTGCCCGTGCCGAAGAAATACCCGCTGCATACGAAACAGCCGGTGCTTCCGCAGTCTCTATCCTTACGGACGAAAAATTCTTTGGCGGTTCGCTGCAGGATATACGCATGGCACGCCCACTGATCGGCATTCCTATCTTGCGAAAGGATTTCATCATCGACGAATACCAACTGCTCCAAGCACGTATCGTAGGAGCTGATGCAGTATTGCTTATCGCCGCTTGCCTGACACAAGAAGAATGTGCCACCCTCACCGCCCGGGCACATGCCCTGGGATTGGAAGTGTTACTCGAAATCCACACTTTTTCCGAACTCGCTTATGTAAACGCGGATGTGGATATGGTAGGCGTCAACAACCGTAATCTCGGCACATTCGTCACCGATGTGAAAAACTCTTTCCATATAGCCGAAAAACACCCGCAGATACCGGCCACAGTCGAGGAGTCTTGCGACAGTCCTAGCCTGCCGCTACTTGTTTCGGAAAGCGGGATTTCACATCCCGAAACCATTTGCCGGCTGCGCGCTGCAGGCTTCCGCGGCTTCCTTATCGGAGAAACCTTTATGAAAACCCGCCGGCCGGGAAATGCATTAAAAGATTTCATTTCTCCACTCCGTTCCTGAAAATGAAGTATTAATTACATAAATCATTAAAAAAATGGCTCCTCTTATCATAAAAGTATGTGGCATGACCGAAGCGGAAAATATCCGCAATGTAGAGCTACTGGATGTAGATATGATAGGCTTTATCTTCTATCCCAAGTCTCCCCGTTGCCTGTGCGAGATACCGGCATATCTTCCGGTTCGCGCAAAGCGCGTGGGAGTCTTCGTCAATGAAAGCAAGGAAACTATCCTGATGTATGCCGACCGTTTTGCGCTGGACTACATCCAGCTTCATGGCAACGAGTCGCCCGGATATTGCCGTTCCTTACGCAGCAGCGGTCTGCACCTTATCAAGGCTTTTTCCATTTCACAGTCAAAAGACCTGGCAACCGTTTCCGACTACAAGGGATTATGCGATTATTACCTCTTTGATGCCAAGACATCACTGTATGGCGGCTCCGGCAACCAGTTCGACTGGAACCTGCTGCACCGTTACAGCGGAATGACGCCTTTTCTGCTCAGCGGCGGAATCAACCCTTACAGCGTTAAAGCCATCAGGGAGTTTCATCACCCCAAACTAGCAGGCATAGACATCAACAGCCGCTTTGAAACGGCTCCGGGAAACAAAGATGTAGAACGCATCGGAAAATTCCTCCAGGCAATAAGAACCGGTGAAACTGCCGGCTGACGGCATAACCGCGGGCAGCAGACAACGTAACCTTCAACAATAAATCTGTAATAACAAACTCACCATGAATCGTATCAACCAACTCTTCCAAGACAGCCCCAAAAACCTGCTGTCTGTCTACTTTTGTGCCGGCTTCCCCACGCTCGCCAGCACAGCCGATGTAATCCGTACACTCGAAAAGAACGGAGTGAATATGGTAGAAATCGGCATTCCCTTCAGCGATCCGATGGCAGACGGCATCGTCATTCAAGATGCCGCCACCCGCGCCCTGCGCAACGGAATGTCTCTCCGCATCCTCTTTGAGCAGTTGCAGGACATCCGCCGGGATGTCCGTATCCCGTTGATATTAATGGGCTATCTCAACCCGATTATGCACTTCGGCTTTGAGGCTTTCTGCCGGAAATGTACGGAATGCGGCATTGACGGCGTAATCATCCCCGACCTGCCTTTCAGGGAATACGAAGAAAATTATAAGGCCGTCGCACAGAAATACGACATCCGGGTCATCATGCTCATCACCCCCGAAACCAGCGAGAAACGCATCCGCGAAATAGATGCCCATACCGACGGATTCATCTATATGGTATCATCAGCAGCCACCACCGGCGCGCAGAAAGATTTCGACGCCCGGAAACAAGTCTATTTCAAGAAGATTCAAGATATGAACCTGCGCAATCCACGCATGGTAGGTTTCGGCATCAGTAACCGGCAGACGTTCGATACAGCCTGCTCCCATGCGTCCGGAGCCATTATCGGAAGCCGCTTCGTTACCCTGCTCGACGAATACAAAGGAAACGCACAAAAAGCCATCTCACATCTGAAAGAAGATTTGGATAAAAGCAGTAAAGCGGCAGGACAGTAAGACAACTTAAATTCCATTTTTTTACGTATCTCTGTGAATAATACGAAGATAAGCTACATTTCAACATAAAAAATGGACAAGTTCATTTTATTCTGTTATCGGTTTACATTATCTTTGTGCCCGAAAAAAAGAAAAAAGAGATATTTATGAAAGCAGATTATCCTTCCGTTCTCTTGATTTACACGGGCGGAACTATCGGAATGATAGAAAATCCGGAAACAGGTGCACTGGAAAATTTCAATTTCGCCCACCTGCTCAAGCATGTTCCCGAATTAAAGCGCTTCAACTATCACATCTCGTCCTATCAGTTCGATCCGCCTATCGACTCCTCTGACATGGAACCTTCCCTGTGGGCCAAAATTGTCGCAATTATAAATGACAACTACGAAAACTTCGACGGCTTTGTCATCCTGCACGGAACCGACACTATGGCATATACGGCATCGGCACTCAGCTTCATGCTCGAAAACCTTGCGAAACCGGATAGCCTTACCGGCTCGCAGCTACCCATCGGGACATTGCGCACGGACGGAAAAGAAAATCTGATTACTTCCATCGAAATAGCTGCCGCCAAACGTCCGGACGGCACAGCCCTTGTCCCCGAAGTGTGCATCTTCTTTGAAAATGAATTGATGCGCGGCAACCGGACTACCAAAATCAATGCCGAAAATTTCAACGCTTTCCGCTCTTTCAATTACCCCGCTCTGGCAAAAGCAGGAATCCATATCCGTTACAACGAACACATCATCCGTCGCCCCGACCCTGCACGACCGATGAAGCCGCATTATCTTTTCGACACCAATGTCGTAGTCCTCACCTTGTTTCCGGGTATTCAGGAAAGCATCATCGATTCTGTACTTCACGTTCCGGGATTGAAAGCAGTGGTTCTCAAGACATTCGGTTCCGGCAATGCACCGCAAAAGGACTGGTTCATCCGGCAACTGAAGGACGCAACAGAACGGGGCATCGTCATTGTCAACATTACCCAATGCCAAAGCGGCGGTGTGGTGTTGGGACGCTACGAAACCTTACTGCAGCTGCTCGTTGCCGGCTTTTTCAGCGGCTACGACAGTACGCCCGAATGCGCTGTTACCAAACTCATGTTCCTGCTCGGGCACGGACTGAGCCAGGCGGAAATCCGTCGCCGGATGAATTCGGATTTGGCAGGGGAAATTACCAAAGAGTAATTTCCTCTTTTTTTTCCTCTTTACTCCCTTTCAGACTTCTCCTTTTTATTCGCTCCGGACAATATTTACAAGTTTTCAAAACGGGTAAATGGTCGGATTCAGCAAAATATTCGCCTTGTTTTATCAAAAAAGACAATATTCGCAAGTAACAATCCGAATATTATGGCTATCTTAGCGGCATATTCAATTAAAAGTTGATTATTTTATTCAACAAGCAAACAAAACATAAAAACATTATAAATCAGCCTATGGAATTATTCTACCGTTTTTCAGTTGTGGTAGCCATTGTCAGCACTTTGGCACTTTCCAGTTGTACGGATGATGTGTACGATCCTGAAAGGGGCATTCAGACAAAACCGAAAGAAAATCCCTTAGGAGAAGACTTTACCGCCCCCGATGGTTTTGACTGGTCCATGGTCAACACCGTAAATCTGAATATTGAGATAAACGATGAATTTGACGGGCGATATAAGTATCTTATTGAAATCTTTACCGCCAACCCGATGTCCGACATAAGCGCTGTCCCCATTGCGGTGGGCACTGCCAACAAGAACGGAAATTACAACGCGGAAATCAACGTCTCCAAAGCCGCAACAAGACTGTTTATCCGTCAAACCGATCCCAAGCAACGCAAAGAAGTATACGAATACAGTACCCCTGAAAACGGAGGTATATTGGAATGCAAACTGTACAATGTTTCAACCGGTACAAGAACAAGAGCCGCAAACAAGACTGCCGGTAATTCCCACTCGGCATTCGAAGCGGCACAGACAGCCGGCATAACGGAAATCGCCGATAAAGAATATAAGGAAGCGGAAGTGATACCAGCCGTTCCAAGTGTATCGGATGGTGACATTGTCCCTTGGAATACAGGCACACTTGCCAACGGAGCGAAGTATATCATAGGAAAAGAATACACATCGGATTCTCCTTATACCATCCAGCTAAAAACAAACAGCGGCAGAGCAACTGTATTCGTACAGGGCGTCTGGAAATTAAGCGGTTGGAGCAGCCTTAATTCAAACCTCGATATATATGTAATGGGTGGAGGCAGAATCATTGCAAATAATCTCACCATCGGTAATGAAAACACCCTTACCCTGCAACATGACGGCAGCCTCGAATGCACTTCTCTCAGTTTAGGATGTCCTACCAAGAATTTCGGTACAATTTCAGCCAATGGAAGCCTGACAATGAATCTTGGCAAGCAACCGGAACTATTCAACGCAGGAAAAATCGAAGTCGCCGACAAAATTACCATCAACGGCAGCAACGTCATCAATCACGGCACATTAAACGCTCATGAACTCAACTTCATCGATGCCAGGATTTTGAATAAGGCCGACTTAAACAGTGCTACGAATATAAAACTCAATGGCGGCAGGCTATTCAATTACGGCAGTGTCAGATTCGATGAATCTGACGCTAAGACAAGAACCCACCACTCTGCCGCAACCGTCAGCACCAACCATTATGAGGCCCGGATAAGCGGCTATGAAATAGAGGGTGGCCTGTCTGTGTACAACGATGGCTTCATCGAAACATCTAAATTTACAAACTCATCATCCGATGTCCTATACAATAGCTGCACCGTTATTGTGAAAAAGGAATTCAAGTTCAGAAACGTAACATTAAACAAGGGGGCCATTACCGCCGGCCGTGCCAACGAAACTGACACAGAGTGGCTGCCTGTACCCGAAATAGAAAGCCTGACCGACTCCAAATTCACGCTGATAGACGGCTCCATGATTAAAGCCAGAGAGTTCGAAGTAAAACGCGGTGACGTCATTTTCCAGGCAGTGAATGTCACCAACAATGACAAGTCAATGATTAAGGCCGAAAAAATTAAATTCGAAGAGCCCACCAACGTCCAATTATTAAGCAACAATCTGGTCATAGAAGGAAAAATAGAGGGTCTGCGCCAGTATCACCCGTTTAAGAAGAACGAAAGCGTCAATACCGGTTATGATGAATCCAAATACACCATCGAGACTTGCGGCGGAATCTATGACGAAGGCAATAAGGGTGAAGAAGAGAAAGACCCCGACTTCCCCATCGAAATCTAAGACAGCGACGTGTATACGTTTGCTTTTGAGGACAATTGGACTGCATATGGCGATTTTGACATGAACAACCTTGTAATCGTAATGTCCGGAAAAAAACTGCAAGTAGATAAAAACGGTATAGTGACACGCCTCAGAATGACTCTTGAACTGCGAGCCGCAGGTGCAGCCAAGACATTGGGGGCCGGTATCCGCTTCACTAAACTCTCTCAAGCTATGAAGCCCGATAAGTTCAGAACCAATGGAAAAGACGTATCATTCGAGAATAAGCAAAGCATCCCCACTTATCTCCTCTTCAGTGATGCATGCACCGAATTGTGGGGCAGCCAGTATACCGGTACTGAAAAGCGTATCAACACCCTTGAAAACGGTCCGTTCAAAAAAGATACCAAGGAATATAACATCATCATGGAATTTCCCGTCTCCGCCAATGTAAAGCCGGAAGACCTGAACATCAACAATATTGATATTTTCGCCATCACAGCTCCCGCCACAACCCAAAGGAGGCGTACGGAAGTACACGTAGCGGGCTTTGCTCCGACAGACTTGGGCGGTACTCATTACTTCAATAGCGGTAATGACGACTCATCCGTTGCCGAAAACAGATACTATCTCAGCAAAGAAAACCTTGCCTGGGCTGTTGTAATCCCTCAAGAATTTGCATGGCCTTTTGAGAACAGAAACGTCACTACGGTATATGACAAGTTCCGGTCGTGGATTACCACCGGCGGACAACAAGACAACAACTGGTATCAGTCACACAACAAAGACGTATATCCTATTGAAAATTTGACTCCGCTCAATAGAGACTGAAATATAGCCAACCTATACGGCAACCCGAAAAACGTGAAGAAATACACCGGCAAACATATTCTCACGTTTTTTCTCATTTTGCGTTAAAGCAGGTTAGCAAATATTCATTGTTGTCGTCAGTAATCGGGCGAGTTCAATAAAACAACAGTTTTTTTATTACTGCATAGTAAACAAACAAAGCAACAACGCTATAATAAACAGAACAATGAAAAAAATCTTACTGGTTGATGACAAAGCCACCATAGGCCGCGTACTTAAGATTTATTTAGGGACAGAATACGACCTGGAATATTTTGAAAGCCCTCTAAAGGCTCTTGAGTGGCTTAACGAAGGCAATGTCCCCGACCTTATCATCTCCGACATTCACATGCCCCACATGCGCGGCAATGAATTCCTGTACTATCTGAAAGGGAACGAGCTGTTCAAACATATCCCCGTAGTGATGCTCTCCAGTGAGGAAAGTACCGTCGAACGCATCCAGTTGCTCGAAGCCGGAGCGGCAGATTACATACTCAAGCCATTCAACCCGTTGGAACTCAGGGCACGCATCAAGAAATACATCTGAAAAAGAACTGAAAGGAAGATATGCTATATTATATCTACATAGGAAACAGCCAGACTGCCATCGACCACCTGAGCAAGGTTACCAATGGCATGTTCGTTACTGTCTCCAGTGCCCGTAAAGCTGCCAAAATCATAGACGGCATCCGCGAACGGTATACCACATCCATCCTATACGAGCAAACCGACACAGAAAAGGATTGCCTTGACATCACCTGCCTCCACAAGAGGATTCCACGCGTATACATAATACTTATCACCGAAGGAATGCCGGCAGAAGCCCGCAAAGCCTATCTGCAGGCAGGCGTCAATAATACACTGCCGCCACAAGCCGATGAAACGAGCATCCACCGAATGACCCAGTTCCTGCAAGTGCGTCAAAAGCATAAAATGCAGGAATTCAGCCAAAGCCACCGAAAGATGCTTAACACATTTCATCTGCCCGCATGGAAACGTGCGTTCGACATTTTGTTTGCCATATGCGCCCTGATAATACTATCTCCGTTACTTATCGGCACTGCCATTGCCATCCGTCTCGAAAGTAAGGGTAAAGTCATCTATAAGTCGCAACGTGTAGGCAGTAACTACCGGATATTCAACTTCCTGAAGTTCCGCTCCATGTACACCAATGCGGACAAGAAGCTGAAGGAACTCAATGCCCTCAACCAGTACAAAATGGAAGAAGAAGTGGCAGACGATACCCCCGACATCCGGTTCGACGACCTCACAGGCTCTTCCGATGAAGAAGCAAACTTACTGATTTCTGATGACTTCATCATACCGGAAAAAGATTTTTTCCGGCAAAAGGCCCAATCCAAAGAAAGCCCGTTTGTCAAGATAGAAAACGATCCGCGCGTCACACGCATCGGCCGTTTCATCCGTAAATACAGCATTGACGAACTACCGCAACTATTCAACGTCCTGAAAGGCGATATGAGCATCGTAGGCAACCGTCCGCTTCCGCTCTATGAGGCCGAACTGCTGACCAGCGACGCATACATAGACCGCTTCATGGCTCCTTCCGGACTGACCGGGCTCTGGCAAGTGGAAAAGCGTGGCGGAGCCGGTAAGATGTCGGCGGAAGAACGAAAGCAACTGGATATTAAATATGCACAAGAATTCTGTTTCCGGCTGGACATGAAGATACTTCTAAAAACGTTCACCGCTTTTGTACAGAAAGAGAACGTGTAAGTATTAAAACTAAAAAAACAAACAGACAAATGATAAAAGCCCATACACATCCCCTATCATATCTCTGTACAGCTACATTTATTCTGTTCCTGTTGCCCCAGTCCATCCATGCCCAGACTGACATGACCCGTGAAGAGCGTATCAAAATTCTGGAGGCACTGAAAGAAAGCGATGCCATTCTGGAGAAGAGTATCTCAGGAAGCCAGCTACCGGAAACGCAACACTATATCGAAGGTTTTGATCTGCCGCCCCTTTCCGTATTTATGGATGCCGTCATAGAAAACGCCACTGTAAAGCGGGCACACTCCCAGGTAGAGCAGGTTAAGAACCAATACCGCATAGAAAAAAGAAACTGGTGGAATTACTTCCGGCTGAACGGAAAT
>ENA-ORLD01000261-ORLD01000261.1-human-gut-metagenome-genome-assembly--contig:-NODE-261-length-11211-cov-5.16045_pt1 | contig 11211 bp, 9 predicted proteins | sample MGYA00243067_ERZ508824 | MGnify/ENA primary metagenome ERZ508824 (study PRJEB26277, sample SAMN04329789) | human gut metagenome | biome: human-associated habitat | host: Homo sapiens | place: USA... | reverse complement strand
TGTGGAATCCAAAAGGCGGCAACGATATGGTATTCGATACAATCCGCTCCCTGCAAATGGAACCTTGCTTACTTTATGTAGGTACGGTCAGGCGCAAGAACATCGGTTTTGACATCCGCCGGCTCACATTGGAAGAGGGAGAGACTTATGACAAAGGCAAGCAACGCGTCATATCCGGACGTGTGGAGGAGTTTCTCGACGGGCATAAGGCGCTGCTTTACTATCCTTTTGCCGGTGGCATAGATATGCGTATCAAGACCTGGGTGGCTCCTGCCGACTGGCGTCTGGTGGCCTCTTACTACGGCAAGAAGGACAAGGCGCAGAAGGCTGCCATCGTCAGGGACTTTAAAGAGGGCACGAAGCGGATGATTGTTGCTACAAAAGCTTTCGGTATGGGAGTGGACATCAGCGACATCGACCGTGTTTACCACGTGGCGCCTTCCAGCACGTTTGTCGATTACATTCAGGAAATAGGCCGTGCCGCCCGTGATGCGGATGTGCAGGGTATTGCCGCCACCGATTATCACGAACGCGACTTTTATTACATGAAGCGTCTGCACCAGACCGGCAACATCGGGCAGGACCAGTTGGAACTTATCCTGAAGAAACTCATGGAGGTATATCGGATGAAAGGGAAGAAGGAAGAGATACTTGTTTCCCTGTCCGACTTTGAGTTCGTGGTGAAGCTGCCGCGTACCAAGAATAAGCTGGAGTACGAGGCCGAGTTGGGGCAGCTTATCAAAACGGCCCTGCTGTGGCTGGAGGATGACTTGGAGCAACGCTACGGCACACGTCTGCTGGAGGTAAGTCCGCAAAATCTGTTGACGGAGGGTTACATCCAGGACAAGACGGGCGATGCCTTTGCACGCGAATTCCGTGCCTACCTTACCGGGGTGGACGGTGAAGAGGGAGTCTACCGTGCCCGTTTGGACACTCTTTGGGAAGAGCGTTTTCCGGAGTTGGGATACAGGGAGTTCAAGCAGAAACTGAACAGCGGCATGTTGTGGGAAGGTTCACGTGCTGTTTCGGTGGGCAAGCACGAGGTGTTGCTGAAAGAGGATGCAACGGTTATCCGCCAGCGCATGGATGCTTTGTTCAAGAGCCTGGTATCGATGCTGAAAACAGCTTTGCTGAAGTCGAAAGGCCGTTTCGACGAGGAGGAGTTGCGTGCAGTGTTTGCCGAGCACGGCATGGATGTGCCGTCGGCCAAACGTTTCATCGGTTCGTTGCTGGAAAGCCGCACCGAGGAGGGGCGCAGCGTAAGTTACATCAGCAGCGTCAAGAAGAAAGACTCGAACGAACTCTCGTTTACCGTCACCAAAGGTTTCGACCTGCTTCTGTCCCGTTATCAGAAGCTGTTCGCCCAGCGTATCGCAGGCAACAGGGGCGACCGCTTGCAGTTCTATTGCACTCCGTTCTCCGATTTGAATATGTTGCTCAACCTTCTTTCCATGCTCGACTGCCTGTCGTTCAGCGTTGAGGGAGGCGGTACTCCTTGCGTGCATGTGCGGTTCGATAACCCGGAACTTCTGCAACAGTTGGCGGATTCCGACGAATATCATAATCTTATACTGGACACGAACGAACGTATCTTCGAGGAACAGATTGAGCTGTTCTCCTTTTTCTTCGGTACGGATACTCTGACCGACAGCCAGCGTTGGGATTTCGTGGAAGAGTATTTCACCGGAACAACCGTGGAGGAGCTGAAGATGAATTACGGCGGCAGCCGGCCCGTATGTGTTTGGTGCGGGGGCCGTCGCTACAGCGTCTGAAAGGCCAGCCGTTCGTCTCCATTCTGCAGGTATATGATGCCGCAATATTGGAAGCCGTGTTTTTTGAGGATGTGTTGCAGGATATGGTTGTCGCGGTGCGTGTCTGCCCGTAGGTTGGGAATCTGGCAGTAGCACCATTGCAGGCAGGCGGATGCCACTCCTTTGCTTTGCTCCGTGCTTGCCAGGCGGTGGATGACGCCGTAGGGACGCGTGTCGTCACTCCATGCTCCTTCGTAAATTCGGGCGTAAGTAGGGTCGTTCCCTTGTATGAAAGTGAAAGTCCCTACTATGTTCCGTTCTTCATCGAGGCATACGTAGCTGTTTCCGTTCTCGATGTCCTTCTTTACAAGTTCTTCATCGGGATAGCCGCCGGTCCACTGTTTCATGTTTCCGCTTTTGCGCATGATGCGCTTTCCCTGTTCAAAAAGCTCCATAAGGATGCCGAGTTCTGCAATCTCTGTTTTCCTGATTTCTATCATACTCCGTAATAAAGAAATGTGTTTTTTTGAATAATGTTTTGCAAAGGTAGTCAATCTATGCTTTCCGACGCCTCTCTTGCATTTTTAATCTCCTATAAAAGAAAACACGGTTTTTCTCGGCACTCGTCACCGGTAGCGTTCTATCCCTTAGCAGAAGGGGGATGGAGAGGGTGTTGACAACGGTGACGAGAGTGTTGACCAATTGTTTGTCGTCACTTCCGGTCATCACTTTTATCCTTCTTTTTTATTGTAACAGGCTTATACACAGAAGTAAAACCTATGTGAAGCGAAATTTGTTAACGGCGGTTAAAAACTTCTGTTTTTCAAGGGCGGAGCGTTCCAAACTCTGCGGCTTAATGTCACTGTAGCTCATTGGTTTTGTCGTTTTACAGCATGTATAATGTAGGAAAGCCGGATGTAAAACCTCGTTTTCCAGTTGCGGGCTCTCCGGTTGCCGGTTGCGGGCCGTACGGTTTCCATATGCGGGCCGTACAGCCCGCAGTTGCAGGACGAGGAAAACGATGTGGCATAGCAGGTTTTTGCATAGGGTATTTCTCCTTTATACATAAGGGATGTCGTGGAAAAACACCGGCATACGGAATGCTCCGGGCTGGAGATTGGGACGGTTTTCCACCGGTGACGCACCGGAACTCTTGTTTTAATTTTGAACAATTCGGAATGCCTGTTGTTTTTTTAAGGGATAATTTGCATATATTTGTCCGCGAAATTTAAACGTATTGAATTATGAAAAAGTTCTTTAGTGTTTTTATGATAGCTGTATGCTGCATGGCATTGGCTATGCCTGCCCAAGCTCAGTTGATTAAGTTTGGTGTGAAAGGCGGTGTGAACTTGTCGAAACTCAAGTTCGAAGGAATGAAAGACAACTCTACCGGATTCTTTTTCGGACCTATGGCGGAAATAACGATTCCCGTTATAGGACTGGGAGGGGACGGTGCGTTGCTGTATTCTCAGAAAGGCGATAAGATGGAAGGCCTTGATATGAAGCAATCGGGGCTGGACATACCTGTCAATCTGAAATATTCCATCGGTCTGGGCAGTATGCTGGGTATTTATGTAGCGGCCGGTCCGGACTTCTTCTTCAACTTCAAGGGTGATAAGAATTTTGAAGATGGAAGAAAGCTGGAAAGCAAGAAAACGCAGGTGGGTATCAATGTGGGAGCCGGTGTGAAACTGGTTCGGCATTTGCAGATAGGTTTCAACTATACGATTCCTTGCGGCGACTCGTTCACCTGGAAGAGTGCCAGTGAGGCTATCGGAACAAAGAATAAGACCTGGCAGATTTCCGCTGCTTACCTGTTCTAAAGATATAACGGGATTATCTCTGTATGGCGTTGCCGATTTTGATTGGCAACGCCGTTTTTTTACGTTATCTTTGCCGTTGCAATGGAAAAGTTCGTAGATGTCATATTGCCCCTTCCCCTGCATGCCTGCTTTACATACTCGCTGCCGGAGGATATGGCGGGGAGTGTACAGATTGGCTGCCGGGTGGTTGTTCCTTTCGGACGGAAGAAATACTATACGGCTATTGTGCAGAACATACACTATTCCGCACCGGCCGGGTACGAGGTAAAGGAAGTGAGTGCCCTGCTGGATGCGCATCCCATCCTGCTGCCCGAGCAGTTCAGGTTTTGGGACTGGCTGGCGGATTATTATCTCTGTACCCGGGGCGATGTCTATAAAGCGGCGCTTCCTTCAGGCCTGAAGCTGGAGAGCGAGACCATCGTGGAGTATAACCCCGATTTCGAATCGGATGTGCAACTGCCCGAAAAGGAACAGAAGATACTGGACCTGCTTGCTGCGGAGCCGGAACAGTGCATTACGAAACTGGAGAAGGAGAGCGGCATCAGGAATATCCTGTCTGTAATTAAATCCATGCTGGATAAAGAGGCGGTCTTTGTGAAAGAAGAACTGAAGCGCACCTACAAGCCCAAGACCGAGACCCGCGTACGCCTGACGGAAGCGGCAGGCAACGAACACCGTCTGCACTTCTTCTTTGACGAACTGCAGCGCCGCGCTCCCAAACAGTTGGACTTGCTGATGAAGTACATCGAACTTTCCGCCTGTTTGGGCAAAACGCCGAAAGAAGTCACCAAGAAGGAACTTTTGCAGCGGACTTCCGCTACGCCTGCCGTGTTCAACGGGTTGGTGGAACGCGGGGTCTTTGAGGTATACCAGCAGGAAATAGGCAGGCTGAACGCAGCCGCTGCCCGGACAACCCTTCCTTTAAATCCTTTGAACGGGCATCAGCAGCGGGCATACGACAGCATTGTGGAAAGTTTCCGGACAAAGAATGTCTGTTTGCTGCATGGAGTCACGTCCAGCGGAAAGACGGAGATTTACATCCATCTGATAGAAAAAGTTATCCGGCAAGGGAAGCAGGTGCTGTATCTGTTGCCGGAAATAGCGCTGACTACACAGATTACAGAAAGGCTGCAACGGGTGTTCGGTTCGCGTCTGGGCATCTATCACTCCAAGTTTCCGGATGCCGAACGGGTGGAAATCTGGCAGAAACAGCTCTCGGACAGCGGATATGACATCATTCTGGGAGTGCGTTCTTCCGTGTTCCTGCCCTTCCGCAAGCTGGGCCTGGTTATCGTGGACGAGGAGCACGAGAACACATATAAGCAACAGGATCCCGCCCCCCGCTACCATGCACGCAATGCCGCCACTGTGCTGGCTGCGCTGTATGGCGCCAAGACCCTGCTGGGAACGGCGACTCCTTCCATAGAAACCTGGCACAACGCCATGTCCGGAAAGTACGGGCTGGTGGAGCTGAAGGAGAGGTACAAGGAGATACAGTTGCCGGAGATTATTCCGGTAGACATCAAGGAGTTGCAGCGCAAGAAGCGGATGAACGGGCCCTTTTCCCCTTTGTTGCTGCAATATGTCCGCGAGGCACTGGAACGGAAAGAACAGGTCATTCTGTTTCAGAACCGCAGGGGGTTTGCCCCGATGATAGAATGCCATACGTGCGGGTGGGTTCCCAAATGTAAGAACTGCGATGTCAGCCTGACCTATCACAAAGGACTGAACCAACTGACCTGCCACTATTGCGGATATACCTATCAACTGCCCCGCATCTGTCCCGCTTGCGAAGGAACGGACTTGCGCAACCGCGGTTTCGGTACGGAAAAGATAGAGGACGACGTCAAACTCCTGTTTCCCGAAGCGACCGTTGCCCGTATGGACCTGGATACCACCCGCACTCGCGCGGCCTACGAGCGTATCATCGCCGATTTTGAACAGGGAAAGACGGATATTCTTATCGGTACGCAAATGGTTTCCAAAGGGCTGGACTTCGACCACGTAAGCGTGGTAGGCATTCTGAATGCGGATACGATGCTGAACTATCCGGATTTTCGTGCCTATGAGCGTGCTTTCCAGTTGATGGCGCAGGTGGCAGGGCGTGCCGGACGGAAGAATAAAAGGGGCAGGGTAGTGCTGCAGACCAAGAGCATTGAGCATCCTATCATCCCTCAGGTAATTGCCAATGACTACGAAGGCATGGTCGACGGACAGCTTGCCGAGCGGCAGATGTTTCATTATCCCCCTTATTATCGCCTCATATATGTGTATCTGAAGAACCGCAATGAGTCCCTGCTCGATTTGATGGCGCAGACTATGGCGGGCAAGCTGCGTGCCATCTTCGGCAATCGGGTGTTAGGGCCGGATAAACCGCCGGTGGCACGTGTGCAGACGCTGTTTATCCGCAAAATTGTAGTGAAGATTGAAACCAAAGCTCCTATGGCGCGTGTCCGCGAATTGTTGTTGCAGGTACAGAAGGAGATGATAATGGAAGACCGTTTCAAGTCGCTGATTGTATATTATGATGTAGACCCGATGTAGATGGCCGTAGTGCGGGTTGCGGAATGTTTAATATGAGTTTGAGTATGAAAGAGAAGAAAAAGATATTGTTTGTTTGCCTGGGCAACATTTGCCGCTCTTCTTCGGCGGAAGGGGTGATGAGGCATTTGATAGAAGAGGCAGGGCGTGAAGATGAGTTCGTTATCGACTCGGCAGGTATTCTTTCCTATCATCAGGGAGAGCTGCCCGACAGCAGGATGCGTGCCCATGCCGCCCGTCGGGGTTACAACCTGACGCACCGTTCCCGTCCGGTACGTACGGATGATTTCTATGAGTTCGATTTGATTATCGGAATGGATGACCGTAATATTGATGATTTGAAAGAGCGTGCCCCTTCTGTGGAAGCATGCGGAAAGATACATCGCATGACGGAATACTGTACTAAGTTTGCCCATGCCGATTACGTGCCCGACCCTTATTATGGCGGAGCCGAGGGGTTTGAATACGTACTCGATATATTGGAAGACGCCTGTGCCGGGTTGCTCGGAGCGGTTGGCGAATAATCACCGCTCAATGCCTGTTGTCATGATAAAAACGCTTGTTGTCGTTGAGGCTGCACGTTGCATCCACTCCGGCCTGCTGCAACCGTTCGGCAATCTCATTCAGCATCTTCCTTGAAACCCGGCCGATGTAGAAAAGACGGTAACGGTAGTCCTTGTCGAGCAATTCCATGACGTGGGTGAAAGTCTGCTCCCGGGCAAAATCAAAGTTGACCTTGCGCAGGTCTGTATACGGATAGCGGATTGTCCTGCCTGCACTGTGTACGGTGAGGTTCTCGTTGTCCAGCGTCAGGTAGCAGAACCGGGTCATCAGCATGCAAATGAAGAAAAGGCTCAGTCCGAAGGACAGGATGGCCGGAATGAATCCCCACCATGCATCGATGCCGACGGAATAGTAACCCAATATCAGGAACATAAGGAATAATATGAAGAACCAAAACATATACAGCGAGGGACGCCGGTAAGTTTCCTCCGGGAGGGTTTCCATGCTCCGTCCGCGCGGAACATAATTGGCAAAAGGCACTCCTTGCGACACCAGAAAGCGGACGAGTGATGAAGGATGCCTGAAGGGAGGCATGTATATTACCTTATCCTGCTTTTCCTTTAGGTGAAATACGAATATTCCGGGACCGTATTTGGCTTTTCCTGCCGGGATATCCTTATGCGCCTGTCGGGGGTAGCGTTCCATGAAACTGAAACTTTCAATCTGATGCAGTTGAATCCGTTGGCTTTGCAACAGAAATTCCGCTCTTTGCTGTTCTTTGGTACTGATTTTCATAGGTCTTGCTTTTTAAGTTCCGGGTAACTGATGCGGGTGTGGTAGATGGTTTTCAATTTTTCTTTGAAAACGGCTTTTACCGTTGCTATGTCCTTGAACGTGACGGGGCACTCCCTGAAATAACCTTCCTCCACCTGCGAATCGATAATCTTGTCTACCAGGTTGCTGATGCTCTCTTCCGTATATTCGGGCAGGCTGCGCGAGGCTGCCTCTACGGAATCCGCCATCATCAGGATGGCTTGCTCCTTGCTGAAAGGGTTGGGACCGGGATAGGTGAATGACTCGTTGTCGGGTTCCTCGCCGGGATGCTCGTTTTTCCAGGATATGTAGAAGTATTTAGTCTTTCCCCTACCGTGGTGGGTAGTAATGAAATCCTTGATGACTTTAGGCAGGTTGTTCTTCTCGGCCAGTTTCAATCCGTCCGTTACATGTCCGATGACGACTTGCGCACTCTGCTCGTAACCGAGATTCTTGTGCGGATTGACACCGCCCGACTGGTTTTCGGTAAAGAATGCCGGATTCTCCATTTTGCCGATGTCATGGTATAAAGCGCCTGTACGCACCAACTGGCTGTTTGCGCCGATGCGGTTGGCTGCTTCGGCTGCGAGGTTGGCTACCTGCATGGAATGCTGGAATGTGCCGGGTACGGTTTCCGACATGCGCCGCAGCAAACTGTTGTTGATGTTGGACAATTCCACCAAAGTAACATTTGAAGTGAAGCCGAAGGTCTTTTCCACCAGAAAAAGCAACGGATACGTGAAAAGCAGCAATACGCCGTTTATCACGAAGTAGGTGTACATACTGCCGTTCAGTTTGGAAAGGTCGTTTTCCGTTATCAGTTCAAAAGCGAAATAAACGGCTGCATAAGTCAGAATCACCAGGATAGCCGTGCGGAACAACTGCGAGCGTTGCGATAATTCTCTCAAACTGAAAATCGCAACCAAACCTGCCGTTAGTTGCAGCAGGATGAACTCGTGCGGATAGCGCAGGCAGATGGAACAAATCAGTATTGTGACGACCTGTGTGAGAAAGGCTGTCCGTGAGTCGAGAAACACGCGGATAATGACGGGCAGCATGGCATAGGGAATGATGTATACGTTGAATATATTGTTTGTTACCATAACGGCCGTTACCACACAATAGAACATGATAAGGGTGAAAAGCAGCGCGAGGTTGCCTTTGCGGTTGTAATAATCTTTGCGGAAGAGGTCGAGATAAAGCATGAAGCACAATATGAAGATGCCGACGTACAGAATCTGTCCTGCCAGCATCAGTTGTTTCTGGCCGATGGACTCGCTGCGCTGGATGGACTCTTTGCGCAGGCTTTCGAGGATATTGTAGGTTTCCCGGCTCACTATCTCGCCGCGGTCGATGATTTTCTGCCCGCTCAGTACGATGCCGTTTGCCCATGAATAGTTGTCGAGGATTTCTTCCTTGGCGGTCTCTGTCCGCCGGGCATCGTAGGTGAGGTTGGGAGATAGGTATTCGTTGAGGGAACACTGCCGGAGTATGTTCGGACGATAGTGTACGGTATCGGCCGTAAGCAGGTAGGCATATGCCTGCTTTACGGAGTAGAGTTTGTCGATGCTCCGTTGGTTGGCAAGCTTGTCGTCTATCACCATAACGGCAGATGTGCTGTCTTTGTGCAGCCGGGCAAGCTCTTCAGTGGAAAGGATGCCCGCCCGGTACACCTCGGATAGTATTTTTTCGATATGGCGGATGTAATCGGAAGAGGGCAGAATGTCGCGCAGATGAGTCTGATAGTCGTTCTTCAGTTTCTTGAGCGCCTCTTTCCCGGTGCTCTTGTCCAATTGGAAATAGGGTTGGAAAGAGGCCAGGATGCTGTCTTGTTCTTTTTTTACGACTTGGTCGTCTTTGTAGATGGGGAAGTCGAAGGTAGCCATCAGTTGCCCGTACTTCCAGGGTTTGTCAATGTCAAACTGGTAATTAAACTTACCGTCTCTCGGCAGGAAATAGACAATAACTCCCACCGTACCTATAAAAATAAGTGCCTTGTATATCAAATCTCTGAACGAGAACTCTTTGTTTTTACCTTTGAAATAGTTCATATCGGTTGAAATTTTTGCGAAAAGTACAAAAAAAAACAATAGTATGGAAAAAAAGGTTTAATTTTGCCGTCTAATTTAGTTATAAGTAAGATAGATTATGACAGAAAGAAAAGTCAGAGTCCGTTTTGCCCCGAGTCCTACGGGGGCGTTGCACATCGGTGGTGTGCGCACTGCGTTGTATAATTATCTCTTTGCCCGTCAGCATGGAGGAGATTTGACTTCCCGCATTTCGGAAACCGATTCCAACCGGTTTGTGCCGTGGGCGGAAGAATATATATTGGAGTCTTTCAAGTGGTTGGGCATTCCTTTTGACGAGGGTGTCAGCTTTGGTGGAGAACATGGTCCGTACCGTCAGTCCGAACGCCGCGACATATACAAGAAGTATGTACAGGTGCTGCTGGATGCCGGCAAGGCATATATCGCTTTCGATACTCCGCAGGAGCTGGAAGCCAAGCGTGCGGAGATTGCCAATTTCCAGTATGACGCTTCTACGCGCATGCAGATGCGTAATTCGCTGACGATGCCCAAAGAGGAAGTGGACGCGCTGATTGCCGAAGGCAGGCAGTATGTGGTCCGTTTCAAGATAGAGCCGGACGAAGATGTGCATGTGAACGACTTGATACGTGGCGAGGTCGTGATAAACTCGTCTATCCTTGACGATAAGGTGCTTTACAAATCGGCGGACGAACTGCCTACCTATCACCTGGCAAATATTGTGGATGACCATTTGATGGAAGTTTCCCACGTTATCCGCGGTGAAGAGTGGCTGCCTTCCGCTCCGTTGCATGTGCTGCTGTACCGTGCTTTCGGTTGGGAAGATACGATGCCGGCGTTCGCACACCTGCCGCTGTTGCTGAAGCCCGAAGGTAACGGTAAGCTCAGCAAGCGCGACGGCGACCGTCTGGGCTTCCCGGTATTTCCGCTGGAATGGCACGCCCCCGAGGCGGGCGAAGTGTCTTCGGGCTATCGCGAATCGGGCTATCTGCCGGAAGCTGTTATCAATTTCCTTGCCTTGCTGGGCTGGAACCCGGGTAACGACCAGGAACTGATGTCGATGGATGAACTTGTAAAACTGTTCAATCTGAGCCATTGCAGCAAATCGGGTGCTAAGTTCGACTATAAGAAAGGTATCTGGTTTAACCATGAATATATTCTTCAGAAATCGGACGAGGAGCTTGCGGAACTTTTCAAGCCGGTACTGAAAGAGCACGGTGTAGACCTTGGTGCATACAGCGATGCGTTCCTTACTACGGTAGTCTCCCTGGTAAAGGGCCGCGTCAACTTCGTGAAGGAACTGTGGGAGCAGGCACGTTTCTTCTTTGTTGCTCCTGAGCAGTATGCCGAGAAGGATGTGAAGAAACGTTGGTCGGAAGATACTCCGCGCATCATGACGGAAGTGATGGAAGTGCTTCGGGGCATTGGAGATTTCTCCTCTAAACCGTCGGAAGATGTAGTTATCGGCTGGATTACGGAGAAAGGATATCACATGGGTAATGTGATGAATGCTTTCCGGCTGGCAGTGGTAGGAGAGTGTAAAGGACCGCATATGTTCGATATTACCGCATTGTTGGGCAAAGAAGAGACGCTTGCCCGCATACAGCGTGCCATCGACGTTCTGAAATAAGTTGAAGCGGAGAAAAGTATGTTTTATAATTTAGCAATAATACTCTATGATATTGCGGTGCACCTGGTGGCTCCTTTCAGCCGTATACCGCGGAAGATGATGAT
>ENA-ORLD01000246-ORLD01000246.1-human-gut-metagenome-genome-assembly--contig:-NODE-246-length-11556-cov-8.08147_pt1 | contig 11556 bp, 10 predicted proteins | sample MGYA00243067_ERZ508824 | MGnify/ENA primary metagenome ERZ508824 (study PRJEB26277, sample SAMN04329789) | human gut metagenome | biome: human-associated habitat | host: Homo sapiens | place: USA... | reverse complement strand
CCTTCAGGATGCGGGATGTCTTTGCTCATGAACAGCGTGGTGCGTCAACTTTTAGAGCAAAAGACGGATGTGGTTATGGTCGATACGGGTGATTCCTATGAAGGTATCTGTGGTTACTACAAGGGAACCTATATTTCTTACTCGAAGGAGAAGCCCATCTCCATGAATCCTTTCAAGGTAACAAAAGAAGAGTATGACTTGAACTTCGGGGAGAAGAAGAACTTCTTGAAGTCTTTGATATTCTTGATATTCAAAGGTAACGACTTCCCAAGCAAGATTGAGGACATGCTCATCAACCAGACCATCGTGGAATATTACGAAGCTTACTTCCATCCCTTTACCCAATTCACAGAAAAGGAACGTGAAGGACTTCGGCAGAAACTACTCGTAGCTTCCAAGATGGAAGAAGACTACGACAAGTTCTCCCACAGCATGGAAGATATTGATGCCCAAATCAGAGAAGCCGAAATGGACAAGCAGGCAGAAAGCAGGGCACTCATGCTTCCGGCAGAAGCCCGGCGACTCAAGCTGCTCCGCCAGTGCCGTTCGCTCTATGCCCTTGCCCAGGATGAAGCTGCCAGCAAAGGCGAAAAGGAACGTGCCCTGCAGATTATCGAGAACTACAAGAAGGAACTCTACAACAACTCCATGCTTATCAAGATAGACAAGCAGATAGACCACATCGAGGAACAGAAACGCAGACTGAAAGTCCGGGAATTGTCCTTCAACTCTTACTATGAGTTTGCATTGGAACGCATTCCGCAAATCGTGGCACAGGAGAAGATTCAGTTCAACATCCGCGACTTTGCAGCTATCCTGAAGCAGTTCTACCGGGGTGGCGAACTGGAGATGACCCTGAACTCCGATTTGGACGTAAACCTCTTCGATGAGCAGTTCATCGTCTTCGAAATCGACAAGATTAAGGATGACCCCGTGCTGTTTCCGATTGTGGTACTCATCATTATGGACGTGTTCCTGCAGAAGATGCGCATCAAGAAAGGACGCAAGGCGCTGATTATCGAGGAAGCATGGAAGGCGATTGCTTCGCCCACCATGGCGGAATACATAAAATATTTGTACAAAACAGTCAGAAAGTTCCATGGCATAGCAGGTGTCGTTACCCAGGAGTTGAACGATGTGATAGATTCGCCCATCGTGAAGGAAGCCATCATCAACAACTCCGACGTGAAGATACTGCTCGACCAGACCAAGTTCAAGGACCGCTACGAGGACATTGCCGCCATCCTGGGACTGACCCCCATCCAGAGGCAGCAGATATTTACCATCAATGCCCTGAACAACCGGGAAGGACGCAGCTATTTCAAGGAAGTCTGGATATGCCGGGGACAATACTCGGATGTGTACGGTGTGGAGGAAGCACCGGAATGCTACTGGGCTTACACTACCGAACGTACGGAGAAGGAAGCCCTCAAACTCTATCTGGCCCACTACGGAACCATGCAGGAAGCCATCACGCACATAGAGGCAGACCGCAAACGGGACGGCGGGCATAAGTATCTGGAATTTGCTAGAAAAGTCAATCAACATCAAAAAGTCATGTCATTATGGTCAAGTTAAGATTCCTGTTGATGGCGGTACTGATGCTTGCCGCTTCAACGCAAATGTATGCCGGATGGCGCATCGTTGTGGACAAGAACTGCATCAAAATCGTGTCGTCCAACCTTGCCGCCCAGAAACTCATCGAGGAACAGCACAATGCCCGGCTGGACACCATCGCCGCCAAACAGCAGAAGGTGGAACTCTATTCGGTCAGCATGGCCACGATGAAGGAACTCTACAAGCTGTCAATGCAGAACATCTCCGGTTTCGGCACGGAGAGTCTGTACTACAAGGAAATCGGCAGCTGTGCCTTCGACATCATCCGGAATGTACCGGAACTGATAAAGACGGTCAGCAAGGCGAAGCTCACCAATCAGCTCTACTGTCTGTCGGATCTCGGAGGGCTGGTGATGGTAACACAGCAGCTGGTGGGCTTCTTCGTAAACATCGTGAACAATGCGAGGATTCCCAATCCGCTCAAGGGAGAAGGCACTGCCGAGAAGAAGAGCGACGGCTACAACATGCTCGACCGCTACGAGCGAATGTCACTGGCCAACTCCATCTACACCAATCTGAATGAGATCCGCTACAAGGTGGACGGCATGATGCTCATGGCACAGTATGCCACGCTGAATGACCTCTGCTTTGCCATCGACCCCGAGGGATGGGCCAACGTGATGACCATGCGCAACCAGGTGGACGGACTCGTATCGGACTGGAACAGACTGGTGGCTGCTAACTAAAAGATGAAAAAGCTATGGAACACTGGAAAAAAAAATTGGGCGCAATCTGTTTGATGCTATTCCTTCTGATGCCGGGTACGGCCACCGCTGTAGTCATACCCAAGGACCTGCCGACCATTGAAGCGCTGATAGCCCTGCACAAGTGCATCAAGAAGGACGAGGACCAGGCACTGGGCAGAGTGGCCACCAGCTTCGGGGAACAGTCGCTGGTAACGAAAGGCGCCAACAAGTTCAACGAAGTGCGGACCACGCTAAACACCAAGATGAGCAATGCCCATTCGTACCTGGTACTGGCCGGAGCCATTTCCTCCACCGCCAACTCGCTCTACATGCTGGTAAAGGAATACAAGGACTTTACCTCCAACACTTTCAAGCATGTCAAGAAGAAGCCCTTTGTGGGATGGTATTATGCCGATGCCAACGTGGCGATAGCCCGGGAAGTGAAGCACTGCTACAAGCTCTATGCTTCCGTGGCCGCTTCGGGCATCAACCTGATGAAGGCTTCCATGGACGAGAAGCTGAACCTGGTGATGACGCTCAAAGCCACCATCGACAAGGCCCGCTACATCGTGGACAATGCGAACCTCTACTGCTTTCTTATTACCGACTGCGGCTGGAAGCCCGACTACATCTGGGAAATACTCAACTCCAACGTGAAGGACGAGATAGCGAATCGTGTCATCAATCAATGGAACAAAGGATATGCGGTATAGAATTTTATTACTCTGCTTGCTGGGCATGACGGTGGCTTCCGGTCTGCATGCCCAGCGTCCGACCAAGGACAAGGAAAAGGCCCGGCAGTGGCAGTCCATGGAGAACGGTCCCTGGGACTTCGCACCGGACTGGTACTACTTCCTGCTGCACAAGAAATACTCGGGTGCAGAAATGTACTGGAAGTGGGCAGGATTCCAATCCGGCTTCCGGGTGCGCTTCAAGGAGCACAAGTCCAACGTGAAACGCATCATGCCCACCCGGGTAACAGCGGAAGAGACCCAGCGGCAGAAAATTAAGAAGGTGGAGGAAGAGCGCCAGAAGATGGAAGAACTCTATCAGGAGGAACTGCTCCGCGAGGCAGATCGCAACGTGGATCTGATGTTCCCTTCCTACAAGGACGAGTTCAACCGGATGCAGGACTGCATCACCGACGGACTGCTCTACTGCATGCAGAAAAGCAAGGGCAAGCTCCAGTTCCAGGTGGACGAACTGAGCCGTCAGAATGAAATCCTCTGTGCCGACATCGCCTATATCCACAAGATGGGAGTCGGCTACGGACTGGAGAATGCCAAGCGGCAGAAGGCTTACGAGGAAGCCCGGCAGAAGATGGAGGAACTGGTCAAACGGACCGCCAACCTCTGTGCGGTGGCTTCCACACATTATTGATATATAAGTTTGAGAACGAAATTATTTGAGAATATAATTTGTAACGAAAATAGAATGAAATATGAATCTACTGTTAGTACCATTAACCATCGGATTGCCTGCCATTGACGAGAGTCTGGACAAGCTTCTGGTCGCCATGGAGACCTTTCCCAATGTGGCGGTGCTGGGTGATGCCGTCGGACTGGCACGCATCATCGGCCTGTTGTTGGCGCTCTGTGTAGGCTCCTACGAATGCTGGATGATGATGCTCGGACGGCGCGGCATGGACGTGATGAAACTCCTGCGCATCATCGGCATTTCCATCTGTATCTCTTCTTCCTCGTGGATCTGTCAGGCCCTGCAGGTTCCCGGCAAAGGATTGGAAACCGCTACCAAGGCCATGGCAAAAGCCAAGAACAAGGAAGTGGCCGCTTTCGAGTTGAAGGTGGCGCAGAAACAGAGTGAATACCTCGACCGCCTGCGGGAGGTGCAGGACTCCATTTCCACCGCCCAGCAGGTAGCCGCCATCGGACAGGATGCTGCCTGGTGGGACAAGCTCATCTACAACGTGGAGAATCTGGGCAACACCATCAACAACTATGCCCAGCGGGCAGCGGTGGCGGCTGAAACCAAGATGAGCGAATGGATCAACGATGTCATACGCTTTGTGGGGGAACTGATATTCCAGATGTCCTACTACGGCATTCTGGTGGCGCAGCGCATCTTCATGGCCATCCTGATGATTTTCTGTCCCATCATGTTCGCCCTGTCCCTGGCTCCGCCCTGGAATTCGGCCTGGAGCCAGTGGATGTCGAAGTTCCTTTCCCTCTCGTTGTGGGGCTTCGTCACCTATATGTGCATCTACTACATCGACTTCATTCTGCTCTATAACCTGCAGCAGGACCTCATAGCCTACAACCACCTGCTTCACGGTTCGGTAAACTCCTGGGAACAGATTGGCGCACTGGGACTGCAGGGCATCGGCTCCAACTGCATGTATGCCATGGGTATGCTGGTGGGGGCCTACATCATCCGATTTGTGCCCGAAGTGGCTTCGTGGCTCATTCCGGGCGGTATCAGTTCGGGTGCAGGTTCAGCAGCCGGCAGTACCGTGATGGGCATGACAGCGATGGCAGGAGGTATGGCAGGAAGTGTGGTCGGCTCTGCAGCCAGCGGTGCCGCTTCTCTAGTCAGACCGAGCAAATCCAAGAACAGCAACAACAAGAAGTAATCACTCAAACCATTCCCTATGCTTATAGAATCATTAGCACAGAAAACGAAACTCGCCCTGATGACGGTGCTGGCCACGATAGGTGGCTGCACCCTTATCTGCGGGTTCACCGTCTGGTGCTGCATCTCGCTCGTGACGAAAGAACGCGAGCAGATTTACATACTGGACGGTGACATTCCCTTCCTGGCACAGCGTGCCCAGCTGGAAGCGAACTTCACGATGGAAGCCAAGGCGCATATCCAGCTCTTCCATCAGTATTTCTTTAACCTGCCTCCCGACAACGACTACATCAAGTGGACGGTCGGCAAGGCAATGTATATGGAAGATGGTACTGCCCGCAAGCATAAGCAGGCGTTGGACGAGAACGGATTCTACTCCGACATCATCTCCTCTTCAGCGGTGTGTACCATCATGTGTGATTCCATTCAGTTTGACGAACATGAACGGAAATTTACCTACTACGGAACGCAGCTCATCAAGCGCCGTACTCGGGACCTGAAACGCTCCATGGTCACTACAGGCTACATCGAATCAGTTCCCCGTACCCGGAACAATCCGCACGGTCTGATGATTACGAATTGGAGGACGCTGGAAAACAAAGATTTAGATTACTAACCTATAGAGAATAAGCACCCCATGAAATCATTCAGAAAGACACTTCAGGAAAGCAGGCTCAAGACGCATCACTTGATACGCTCCTGGCTGCAACCCAAGTTGGGAGCCGTCGGCACCAAATACCGCCTGGCAGGACGCATCTGTCTGGCCAACATCTGGGCAAGGAAACATCCCAGACGCACCTTTGCCTATGTCACCGGTTCGCTGGTTTTCCTGCTGGTAAGTACTGTGGCAATCGACAGCATGACCTTGTCAGACAAGCGTGAGCCGGATGTCAGCAGTATTGCCCAGTTGGAACCCGTGTTTGCCGGATTCCGCACCATTCAGGCAAACAAGAGCATACATCGTTCCACGCTGACGGAGTTGACCCAAGAGGGACAACAGCTGCGGGAGGAACTGGACTCACTCATTGCGATACCGCGTAAAAGCCATCAGGATTCCATTCATATCGTACAGAGTTACAACCGGCTGGAATCCATCGTTAAATCACTTCAAAACAATGACCATCCATGATCAGAAAAATCAATTTCAAACAGCCCAAGTACATCTTCCCGTTGGTGGTGTTCATACCCTTGTGTGCCCTGGTGTACTTCGTGATGCAGACCTTCGGAGGCAGCGAGGATGCCCAACAGATGGTTGCTACCGACCGTATCAATACGCAACTTCCTAATGCGCAGGCGGAGGAAGCCGGAGACAAGATGTATGAGATGTCGCGCCGTTTCGGGGACGAAGATGCCTTTACCGCCGTCGGTGCCATCGGAGAAGAACAGAAGAAAGCCGAAGAACTGGAGCACGGCTACAGCGAAGACGAACTCAACAAGCTGGATGCTGCGGAAGCGGAACGGCTTCGTCAGCAACGGGAAATGGAGGAACTGGAAAGGTCGTTGGCCGAATCCAGAAGACACATCAACTCCTTTGCATACGGGGACAATGCTTCTTCTGGAAATAGGTCAGGTAATGGAAGCAGAACAGGTACATCTACTACTACCGAAGGCTATACTTCACAGGATGACTTCGCCCGTGACCTGGAGGAAATCCAGCGCAGAAGTTACGAGCGTCAGAAGGCCATTGAAAGCGGATTGGGTATCGGACGTTTTGACCGAGATGAACAAGCAGACAAGCAACGTAGGGATTCCATTGTCAAGGTCCACCAGGCTGAAAAGGAACGCAACCGTCCCAAGCTCGTCATCAAGTCCGGTGATACCAATGCGGAGAAGTTCCATACAGTGACCTCACCCGATGATATAGCGGAAGCCAAGTTGATTCGCGCTATGATTGACCAGACCACCAAAGCCAAGGAAGGTACTCGTTTACGTTTCAAGTTGCTGGATGATATAACCGTCAGCAACACCAAGTTGAAGAAAGGCACCTACCTCTATGGTACAGTGACAGGCTTCGGACAGCAGCGTGTGAAGGCTACCATTACCAGCATTCTGGTCGGAGATAAGTTCATCAACGTGAAGCTTTCTGTATTCGACAATGACGGTATGGAAGGGTTCTATGTACCGGAATCTTCCTTCCGTGAATTTGTAAAGGATGCCAGTTCCAGTGCTGTACAACAGAACATCAGCTTTGAATCGGAAGATGGCTATGGCTCTGGTATCTCGGGTGAAGCCCTGGCACTGCAGGCCTTGCAAAACGTCTATAACTCAGCTTCTTCGGCCATTTCGTCCAACATCCGCAAAAACAAGGCGAAAATCAAGTACAACACGATTGTCTATCTGATTAACTCGGAGGAAGCAAGGTAAAAGGTCAAGAATGAAAATAGGTAAACTATCTTACTAATCACAGAGTAAGTAAGGTTACAAGTAATAGAGTAAGCAAGTTTACAAGTAACGGAATCAACAAATAATCAAATCAGTAAATCATAAGAATTACCTAATATGAAAGCGAAATTATTTTTACTTTTCTTCGGCCTTCTCGGTATGGTCGTACAGGCTGCAGCCAAGGAGAAGATCTACGTGAACAGTGAGGTCACCACCCACATCGTCATGCCCGAAAACATCAAATTGGTGGACATCTCCACGACCAAGATTATGGGCAACCAGTGTGCCGACAACATGGTACGCATCAAGCCTTATCTGGAGCCAGACTCCATTAAAACCTCCTTTGACGAGAATGAATTGCTGGGTACTATTACCCTAATAGGAGAGCGCCATATCGCTCAGTATGATGTGGTTTATACCCATTATCCCAGCATGGCAGCCTCCATCTTTGAGGTAGCTTACAGCGATACCCAGTCCTATATAAACCCCGAGGTATCGATGCCCAAGGCTGAAATGGTACGCTATGCGTGGGCGGTGTATGGCAGCAAGCGCAAGTACAATCAGGTAGTATCGAATGCCCATGGTATGAAGGCCATCGTCAACAATATCTATACCATCGGTGACTACTTTTTTATTGATTATTCCTTACAGAACAAGACGAAGATTGCCTACGACATTGAGGAACTTCGCGTGAAGCTGACGGACAAGAAAGAGACGAAAGCCACTAACTCGCAGACCATTGAACTGACACCGGTTTATTCGTTGAATCCGGTCAAGAAGTTCAAGAAGAATTACCGCAATGTGCTGGTGATTGAGAAGCTGACCTTCCCGGATGAGAAGGTGCTCCGTCTGGAATTTTCTGAGAACCAAATCAGTGGCCGTGTCATTGCGCTCACCATTGAATACGAAGACATCCTCAATGCCGATGGCTTTGATTCGGACATTTTGAAGAATTCCTCTTGTTATCCGTATTACTATATTTACCGCTAAGTTATGAAGAAAATATTATTTGTTTTAGTATGTGCGTTTGCCGTGCTTACTGCATCCGCTCAGGATAAGAAACTCACGCTGAATGCCGGTTTCCTGTTTCCGAATACCTTGAATGCAATGATTGGTTACGAACATCCGTTGAGCTATGGCAATGCCGTGGAAATCTACGGTGAAGTGGGGAATCATTGGCAGAAACCCACCTGTTGCCGATTCTGGAAGGGCTACTATTGGGATGGCGGATTGGTCTATAAGCAGCGATTGGTACGTTACAAGAACGGCATGCTCCACTTCCGATTGGGTCCTCAGTTCGGTGCCACCCAGAAAAAGTTCTTCCTCGGTGTGGAAGCTGGCTTTGAATACAGCTATGTCTTTCAGAACGGCTGGGAGTTCTCGCTGATCCAGAAGAACAACGTCAACTTCTTGCATGGAGATACTTTCCGCAACGGACTCTTAGTGGGTGTAAAGATTCCGTTCTGATTATCGTTTAACGTGTATTTTAAATGCAATAACAATGGCATTCGAAGAAACCCGGGAACAGCAACAGATGTACAACTACTTCCGCAGTTGCATCTATATTTTTCTCATCATCGAGATTGTGATAAATCTTCCCATTACGGCGGATAACCGTGTCACACAGTTTATACTGGATATTCTGGCCCGATTCAAGGTGTTCAATTCCGTGTCGGGCTGCAAGGTGGCAGAGCTGATCTGTATCTGTGTAGTCTGCATCGGGACCAAGGCAAAGAAGGCGCTGAAGTTCAATGTCAAGACGATGGTCATCTATCCGGTGCTGGCGGGATTGACATTGGTCGGGATGTGCTTTATCTTTCACGGCATGAATATCGGCATGAGCTGGTTTGGCTTCCCAGCCAACCGCATCCTATATGCACTATGTTCAGTCGTAGGTACCATGCTGGTGCATCAGGGACTGGACGGCATCGCCAAGTATTACAACTACAAGGTGGGTGAAGACCGCTTCAACTTCGAGAATGAATCGTTCCAGCAGTCGGAAACTCTGGTAGCCAATGACTATTCGGTGAACATCCCGATGATTTACTACTGGAAGCAGAAGATGCACAAGGGCTGGATCAACATCATCAATCCCTTCCGTGGGACGATTGTACTGGGTACGCCGGGTTCGGGTAAGTCCTTCGGTATTATCGATCCCTTTATCCGTCAGCATGCAGCCAAGGGATTTGCTATCATGTGCTACGATTTTAAGTTCCCTACATTGGCCAAGACACTTTTCTATCAGTATTGCAAGAACCGTAAGGCTGGTAAACTGCCACAAAACTGTGGCTTTCGCATTATCAACTTTACGGACGTGGAGTATTCCGACCGCATCAATCCGATTCAGCGCAAGTACATTCCAGATTTGGCGGCAGCATCGGAAACTGCAGCTACCTTGCTGGCTTCCCTGAACAAGGGAGGCGGTGAAAAGAAAGGCGGTTCGGAAGCCTTCTTTACCAACTCGGCAGAGAACTTTCTGGCAGCCATCATCTATTTCTTTGTGAACTTCCATCCGGTAGGCTTCAAGAACGGCAAGAAGCTGAAACGCTACGTTTCTCTGGCAGAAGACTCCGAAGTAGTCATACCCGAGGGAAATAAACTGGAACTGGTGATACGGAACTGGGACGATTACCATGCCCTCGATGCAAAGGGCAATATCATCCTGGATTTTGTAGATAAAGACGGAAACGACGTGTCAACGGATGAAGACCGGATGTTTGTGGATTTAAACGGCTTCTCCTACAAAGTTAGAACTGGTAAGCAGGTGAAGATTGATCGCTGCTGGTACGAAGATGATAAAGGCAAGGAAGTAGAGCCGGACACCATCACCGGGGAGTATTCGGACATGCCGCATGTGCTGTCCTTCTTAGGCAGGTCCTACGACCAGGTGTTCAATATCCTGATGCAGGACGACAAGATTGCTTCCCTCATGGCTCCCTTCAAGAGTGCCTACGAGAACAAGGCGAACGACCAGTTGGAAGGTATGGTGGGTACCCTTCGTGTCAATGCCGCCCGATTGGTATCTCCCGAAGCCTACTGGGTGTTTACGGGAGATGACTTCGACTTGAAGATTTCGGACAAAGCCCATCCGAGCTATTTGGTGATTGCCAACGACCCGGAGAAGGAACAGGTCATCGGTTCGTTGAATGCACTGGTGCTGAACCGACTCATTACCCGAGTCAACTCCAAAGGAAACATCCCAGTGAGCATCATCGTGGATGAGCTGCCCACACTCTACTTCCACAAGATAGACCGCTTGATTGGTACGGCCCGCTCCAACAAGGTGGCGGTGACCCTGGGATTTCAGGAGTTGCCGCAGCTGGAGGCAGACTACGGCAAGGTGGGGATGCAGAAGATTATTACGACCTGCGGTAACATCTTCATGGGTGCTGCCCGTAACAAGGAAACCCTGGAATGGGCGCAGAATGATGTGTTCGGCAAGGCGAAGCAGACTTCCCGGTCCATCTCCATCAACGACAACAAGGTATCGACTACCATCTCCGAGAAGATGGACTACCTGGTGCCAGCCGCCAAGATTGCGGACATGGCAACCGGTTGGCTGGCGGGTCAGGCTGCCCGTGACTTCACGGCTACGGACGAGCGGATGCTGAACCATTTCGACATCGAGCAGTCGGAAGAGTTCAAGACCACGAAGTACTTCTGCAAGACGCACTTCGATATGAAGAAGATTAAGAACGAAGAGGACCACTATGTGCCGCTTCCGAAAATCTACGAGTTCAAGAACGACCGCGAGAAGGAAATCATGCTGAACCGCAACTTCAAGCGGGTGAACGAGGAGGTGGACAAGATGGTCAAGGAACTGCTGGGTATAGCATAAATGATTTGTATAATGGCATCCTTACAATCAACATATAAACATTCAAACCTTTTGCCTCCATTGAGTGGTAGCGCACTGAAGGTCATCGCCGTCCTTTCGATGGTGGCAGACCACTGTACCTACTACTTGATGGAGCACGGCACGCTCCTTTACGAGGTCATGCGCTGCTTCGGTCGCATCGCCTTTCCGGTGTTCGCCTTCCTCATTGCAGAGGGCTTCCAGCATACCCGAAATCGGATGAAGTACTTTCTGCAGCTGCTGGGATTTGCCGTAATCAGTGAAGTGCCCTGGTACCTGCTGAATGGCGCGGACGGAACGCACAATGTACTCTTCACCCTGGCACTGGGTGTAATGGCACTGGCAGCTTTCGAGGCAATGAAAAAGGATGGCATCCTTTGTGGGGCTGTCATCCTTTCTATAGCTGGTTTCGCCTCTTGGTCGGGT
>ENA-ORLD01000241-ORLD01000241.1-human-gut-metagenome-genome-assembly--contig:-NODE-241-length-11694-cov-5.47315_pt1 | contig 11694 bp, 9 predicted proteins | sample MGYA00243067_ERZ508824 | MGnify/ENA primary metagenome ERZ508824 (study PRJEB26277, sample SAMN04329789) | human gut metagenome | biome: human-associated habitat | host: Homo sapiens | place: USA... | reverse complement strand
CGTAGATTCCACTAATGAGGTCAGCCGTGGCGCGGACAGTTATAATGCCACCAATTTTCCCACCCAACTGGGATTAGGACACACGTGGAACCGCGAACTTATCCGCCAAGTAGGACTTATCACCGGACGGGAAGCCCGCATGCTGGGCTATACCAACGTCTACGCCCCCATCCTCGATGTAGGTCGCGACCAGCGTTGGGGACGCTATGAGGAAGTCTACGGCGAATCCCCCTATCTTGTTGCCGAGCTGGGTATCGAAATGGTACGCGGACTGCAACATAATCACCAAGTAGCCGCCACTGCCAAACACTTTGCTGCATACAGCAACAATAAGGGAGCACGTGAAGGCATGGCGCGCGTTGATCCGCAAATGCCGCCGCGCGAAGTGGAAAACATACACATCTACCCTTTCAAACGGGTAATCCGTGAAGCAGGGCTATTGGGCGTGATGAGTTCCTATAACGACTACGACGGCATTCCCATCCAGGGAAGCTACTATTGGCTGACTACCCGACTCCGCAAGGAAATGGGTTTCCGGGGATATGTAGTGTCGGACAGCGATGCCGTAGAATATCTCTATACCAAGCATAACACCGCCAAAGACATGAAAGAAGCCGTACGCCAAAGCGTGGAAGCAGGCCTCAACGTACGTTGTACATTCCGCTCGCCCGACTCATTCGTACTTCCGCTACGCGAACTCGTAAAGGAAGGCGGACTGAGTGAAGAAGTTATCAATGACCGTGTCCGTGACATCCTTCGGGTAAAGTTCCTTATCGGTCTGTTCGATGCTCCCTATCAAACAGACCTTGCCGGAGCTGACGATGAAGTGGAGAAGGAAGCCAATGAAGCCGTTGCCCTACAGGCATCCCGCGAATCCATCGTATTGCTGAAAAATACAGATAATACACTGCCGCTGAATATCGATAAGATAAAGAAGATTGCCGTCTGTGGCCCGAATGCCGATGAGGAAGGCTATGCTCTGACACATTACGGACCACTCGCCGTAGAGGTTACTACTGTCCTCGAAGGAATCCGCGAGAAAGCACAGGGTAAGGCCGAAGTGCTTTATACCAAAGGCTGCGACCTTGTAGATGCCCATTGGCCTGAAAGCGAAATCATGGAATACCCGCTTACCCCTGACGAACAAGCCGAAATAGACCGTGCCGTAGCCAATGCCCGTCAGGCTGATGTAGCAGTAGTAGTACTGGGTGGTGGCCAACGTACCTGCGGTGAGAACAAATCGCGCACAAGCCTGGAATTACCGGGACACCAGTTGAAATTGCTGCAAGCCGTACAAGCCACGGGCAAGCCTGTTATACTGATATTGATTAACGGTCGTCCGCTATCCGTAAACTGGGCGGACAAGTTTGTCCCTGCCATTCTTGAAGCCTGGTATCCGGGCTCTAAAGGCGGTACGGCAGTAGCCGACATTCTCTTCGGCGATTACAATCCCGGAGGCAAACTGACAGTTACTTTTCCTAAAACAGTAGGACAAATCCCGTTCAACTTCCCCTACAAACCGGCTTCACAGATAGATGGCGGTAAAAATCCGGGACCGGACGGCAATATGTCACGCATTAATGGTGCACTGTATCCTTTCGGTTACGGTTTGAGCTATACTACTTTTGAGTATTCCGACCTCGAAATCACTCCCAAAGTAATCACACCCAACCAAAAAGCCACCATACGACTGAAAGTAACGAATACCGGCAAACGTGCCGGTGACGAAGTGGTACAACTCTACACGCGCGATATTCTAAGCAGTGTCACCACCTACGAAAAGAATCTTGCCGGTTTTGAACGTATCCACCTGAAGCCGGGAGAGAGCAAAGAAATAGTTTTCACTCTTGACCGCAAGCATCTTGAATTGTTGAATGCCGATATGAAATGGACAGTGGAACCGGGCGAGTTCGCCATCATGGTGGGTGCGTCTTCCGAAGACATCCGGCTGAATGGTATACTTACTGTAGAAGATTACCAAGCCCGCCTGCAAGCACTTGAAAGTCAAAATCCCGTCAGTCCCGTAACAGCAAGTACCGATATGGAAAACGCCCCAAATGTGCTTGACAAACAAAAGAATACGGTCTGGCAGGGTAACAAAGGAGATTATATAACCTTTGCCCTAAAGAACGGAAGCAAAATAAACGAAGTTGCTATCGCTTTCAAGCGAGACAACGGACTTCCGGCAGAGTTCGAGATACAGCTTTCAGGCGGAGGCGGTCAGTTCCTTACTGTCTATTCGGGTACTGTCAGCCAATACGGTGAACTTATCTCCTATCCGTTCAAAGGAACCACGGCCAGTGATTTGCGCATCTTACTGAATGATGACCGTGTAGGAATAGCGGAAGTTGTACTGAAAGAATAAGGACATGCAGTATTCCTATTTTATGGTCTGACGGAAAGTTAATCTTTCGTAAATGAATATCCAAGAACTAAAGAACTTCGTTAACTTTGTTATTTAAAATTCATAGTTATAAACCGATAGAGAAATATGAAGAAAAAAATGATATGGGTGGCCGGCATTCTAATAGCTACAAGTGCCTATGCCCAAACAGATGTCAGCACCGGTATTATGCGCGGTAAAGACTACGGAGTAACTTATCTCCTGCCTAAAACCGAAATAGAAATTGTAGTACAGGCTACCAAACATACATACATGCCCGGAGAGTTCTGTAAATATGCCGACCGCTACTTACGCATGAACAATGTATCTGCCGATCCGAATATCTATTGGACCATCGACAAAGTACAAACACACGTGGCGGGAGTACCCGATAAAGATAATGTATACTTCGTTAAGTTGAAAGATAAGACTGTAGCCCCACTAATGGAACTTACCGAAGACGGCATTGTCCGTTCCATCAACATACCGCTTAACAGCCATACGATACCGGCAACCAAAATAACCGCTGCCGCACAAGAAATCATAGATCCGCGGAAATTCCTTACAGAAGAAATACTCATGGCAAGTTCCAGAGCTAAAATGGCGGAGTTGGTAGCCAAGGAAATCTATAACATCCGTGAAAGCAAAAATGCCCTTCTCCGTGGTGAAGCCGACAATATGCCGCAGGATGGCGCCCAACTCAAAATCATGCTCGACAACCTCAACTTACAGGAACGTGCTATGACGGAGATGTTCTCCGGAACCTTGAAAGAAGAACCTCAGACGTTTACAATCCGCCTGACTCCCAAAGAAATGAACAATGAAGTAGCTTTCCGCTTCTCCAAACGATTGGGCATAGTGGCAAACGATGATTTGGCAGGCGAACCGTATTATATCTCCATAACCGATTTGAAGACTCCTGCCATTCCGGAAGAAGACGGTAAGAAAAAAGTAGACGGAGTTGCTTACAACGTTCCAGGACGCGCCCATGTTATATTAACAGGCAACAACAAGAAGATATTCGATGGTGAACTGCCCGTTACACAATTTGGTACTATAGAATATCTTGCACCTGTACTATTCAATAAAAATTCTACTATAAAAGTTTTGTTCGATACAGCTACCGGTGGATTAATCAAGGTAGACAGAGAAAGCAATTAGGAAATTGAGAGTCGAGAGTTGAAAGCAGTCTGCATTGTAATACCAGACGGTAACTTTCAACTCTCGACTTTCAACTGAATGAATCCATCTTTCTGCAACTGCATAATGTAAGTAGTGACACGAGAAGGATAGTTATCTTCATTTTGGAAATGGTCGGTAAGCAGAGAGATTATCTCTTGTACGGTTCGGTTTCCATCTATCAAACGCCATACAGCAGTACCGTGTTCTTCCAGCTTCACATGAATATCGGCCGACATACTCTTCGGCAACAAAAAACGTCTCATCCAGTCGTACTTAAACCGAGGAAAGGAAAGTATCGCGTACTCCCCTTCCCATTCGGTTGTAATATGTCCGCACTGAACGGGAACAGTATCCAATAGGTTTACTTTTCCTTTTGTATCTGACATTACCGTTATCAAGCTTTGATATTAGGTTCTTCCAAACCAAGACCTTTCTTCTTGTCTACAACTTTAAGAATAAATCCCAGTACCAAAGCAGCAACGCCAAGACAAGCCAGCATTACAAGCGGTGCGGTGTAATCATACGAAACGGCAGCCTCTTCCGGAGTAATCACACCGTTCTTTAAATCAGCAACAAGCTGCGTATTGGTTTTATCAAGTACCTTTCCGATAAGAAGCGGGAAGAGCCAAAGACCAATATTCTGCACCCAGAAAATAAGCGCGTAAGCACTGCCTATAATCTTGGCATCAACCAATTTAGGAACACTGGGCCATAAAGAAGCAGGAACCAGTGAAAAACTTGCACCAAGTACCAATATAGTAAGATAAGCTATCACAACACCACCTACCGCATTATCCCTGAACTCAGGAAGAACAAACGCAAAAGTAAGATGGCAAAGAACCAGTAACATGGAACCTATCATCAGCATCGAAGCTGCCTTACCTTTATGGTCAACATAGTTTCCAAGTATCGGTGTTATACCTACAGCAAGCAAAGGGAAGACTGCAAATACTGTTTCGGCACTCTGACGCATATAACCCATATAACAGAAGACAGTGAGCAATACTCCGGCAAGGGTAAGCAAGCCATACTTCATACTTGCCTTCTTCATAAAATTACTTGCAAAAGAAGCACCCGCAACGACAAGCATAATGCAGTACTGAAGAATTGTCACCGTATTAGTAGCCCAGAAAGAGTCGGTGGGTACTTCCTTGAATACCAAATTACATTGCAGCATATTTACGGCATATTTCTGGAACGGGAATATAGCAGAATAATAAAGTACACAAAGAAGCGCTACCAACCAGAATCCGCCACTGGACAAAATAGTACCGAGATCGCTGATCTTGAACGGATCGTCTTTCTCCTCAGCCTCACCCGTCTGCTCGTCAAGTTTCTTATCCATGAAGAAGTAGACAATAAACATAATAAGTGCGATAAGCAATAGCACAACACCAAATGCCACTGAACGGGAAACATCAATAACACCCCCTAATTTAGCAAATACCGGAGAGAAAATCATGCAAGTGGCAACCCCCAAACGGGCAAGCGCCATTTCAGACCCCATAGCAAGCGCCATTTCACGGCCTTTGAACCACTTAACGATACCGCGAGACACCGTAATACCCGCCATCTCGACACCGCAACCGAAAATCATGAAACCTATTGCTGCAAATTTAGCTGATGCCGGCATACCTCTATAGAATGGAGAGATACCCAACTCATCGAAACCGGGAATATAATTCAGGTTGTTGGTAAACCAAGTTTGAAGTCCACTTCCCTGAAAAGCGTCTGTCACCGCATACCAATTAATGGTAGCTCCGACAAGCATCACAGCACCGGAAAGGATTGCCGTGAAGCGTACTCCCATTTTATCGAGGATAATACCTGCAAAAATGAGAAAAAACACAAATACATTGAGAAATGTCTCAGAACCCTGCATCTTACCGAATGCTGTAGAATCCCAACCACTGGTAGATTGAATCAGGTCTTTGATAGGTGAAAGTATGTCCATAAAAATATATGAACAGAACATAGCAAACGCTAAAAGCAGTAATACCAACCAACGCATACCTGCCGAATCGCGTAGCGTCTGGTGAATTTTGTCAGTAGTTGTCATTATAATATTATAATATGGTTTATAATTTCAAATGAATCTTATCTGGCTACAAAAATAACCAAATATAAAAGACTATAAATAAAAACAGGCAGAATTGTACAACATAAATTGTACAACTCCACCTGTCAAGAAATTACAGTTCTTTCTCAAAATTAATTTCCAGCCGGTTCTGCAGCATCCGTAGCAGCAGGAGCTGTTGTTGCAGGAGCTGTTTCAGCCGGTTGCTCAGCTTTCGGAGCAGCTGTACCTACGGGCATATTGTACGGGTTCGTCTTCTCTTCTTGCTGTGCCTGTTCCAAAATCACATCACCGCCTTTGTGAGAAGCAGAAGGGATAACGTAAGCGGAAGCAACACTCATCACCACCAAAAACACAGCGAGACTCCATGTTGCCTTTTCCAGAAAGTCAGTAGTCTTGCGTACACCCATGATTTGATTGGATGATGAGAAACCCGAAGCCAGACCACCGCCTTTGGAATTCTGAATCAACACAATGAAACACATCAATATGGATGCGATCACCATTAAGATAACTAATAATAAATACATTTTGTTATTTTGATTTAGCGTTAATAATCAATTTCTCCAAAAATCTGATTTGGTCTGCAAAGTAAGCATTTTTTTTTGGATAATTCAAACTTAATTTTTTAATAATTTCAAGTGCTTTATCATATCTGTGCTGTTTAATATAGATTTTAGCCAAAGTTTCTGTAAAACAGCTATCATCCACATCTTCCTGACGTATCTGTCCATCATCATTTTCATCGTCTTCGGAAGTAGAATATTCATTCTTTGAAAGGGAAGCGGAGAAAGCCTCTTTTTGCTCGGAAATCACTTCCTCATCTTCAAGAGATGCCTCCTTTTCTTCCGGAGATACGAGAACTTTCTCAGGACATACCGATCTTTCAAATACAGATGATTCCGACGACTCGCTCTTACGTATAAATCCATCTATCAGTTCGTGTCCGCGCAGTTTAGGAACTTCTTTCCCACCGGTCGGTTCAGAATCATTCTGTCCGTCATCCTGCAACAGATAAGTTGTGTAATCCATTGCATAATCCAATTCTGTAACCTGCGAATGCTCTTCGGGAACTGTTGCCAGAAAAGCATCTATCAAAGAGAGTGTACGGTCTACATTAGGTTCTTCTTCCGGCACTTTGGAAGAAAGTAAAGGTGACTTTTGTGATTTCAACCTATAGCGGTCACCTTCTATCAAATAAAACAATACACGTCTGTCTGCCACATACAGAACAGCCTTACGCAGCTCTGCTCCGAATGTGACAGCATGCAGCAAATATAGATTCTTAAGATACAGCAGCCGAAGCGACTGAAAATAGGGATAACGGACCAGCAGAGTACGAAGCTCGTACAAAGTATCCTTATTCAACATTTCAGGATGCTGTATCCATTGTTGCAAATAGGCAGAAGTCATTCCTTGATTACCAGTTAGCTACGGTTGAATTAAATATTTGTTCTGTGATATCCTTTATCATTTTACTTATCAAGTCATCCTGCACATCAGTCAGCAGCAAGGAGGAATCATAAGTCTGGAAAGCGGAAAACTGTTGTTCAAAATCTTCCTCATGATTGGTATTGTTTACATAACGCACGTTTACGGTCATAGTCAGCTTCACTTTAGAAGAATAGCCATCAGCTGCTACGGCTTCATTGTATTGGTTATAACCAGTTATCTCACCGTCTATTTCCAGATCGCCGTTGGCATTCACCAATTGCAAACGTGTTTGCTGGATAAACATATCCTTAAGTTTCTGGTTAAACTCCGTAGTCATGGGAGCATACACGTACTCGGCACGATTAGGAAATTCGGCAATCGTAATAGTCTTCACTTTGCTGTAATCAATAGAACTTATCGGAGCAAGTCCCATAGAGATGCGGCAGGAAACTACCACGCACACCAAACCTGCTAACGCCGATATCAACGTTATTTTCTTAATCCAATCCATATTCTTTTATCTTTCTGTATAGCGTACGCTCCGATATATTCAAATCTTGAGCCGCACTTTTACGCTTTCCGTGATGCTTTTCAAGTGCCTTGCGTATCATTTCTTTTTCCACTTCATCCAATGAGAGAGATTCTTCAACATACTCTTCCGTGTCTTGAATATCCTCATCTACTTCCTGAGCTGATTTCACGGAAGGGTGTATTATAGTAGGCACTCCGGCAGCAGGTACTGAAGCTACTACCGCTGGAGCAGATGCATAATAAGCAGTAGGTGTCGCACCCTGATTTCCCATAGTTGCCCGTTCGGTCATAATTTCGTGTACCAGTTTTTTCAACTCGGTGACATCCTGGCGCATGTCAAAAAGCACCTGATACAGTATTTCGCGCTCGCTTTCAAAACTTTTACTTTCATTCTTTACACCAAACAAGGCAGGCAGGCGCTGCACATTGCTCTGTTCGGGCAGGTAATTCTTCAAAATAGAAGCGTTGATTTCACGATTGGTTTCAATAATGGAAATCTGTTCCGTTATATTCTTCAACTGACGTACATTACCGGGCCATGGATATGTCAGCAGCACTTGTTTGGCATCATCAGTCAGCTGAATGGCAGGCATACGATACTTTTCGGCAAAGTCTGATGCAAACTAGCGGAACTGTAACACAACATCCTCTCCACGTTCGCGAAAAGCCGGAACCGGAATAGGCACCGTATTAAGACGGTAGTATAAATCTTCGCGGAAACGCCCGTCAGCAATTGCTTGTGTAAGATTCACATTGGTAGCAGCAACAATACGTACATTCGTTTTTTCAACTTTAGACGAACCAACTTTAATAAACTCACCTGTTTCGAGCACCCGAAGCAAACGAGCTTGTGTAGGCATAGGAAGCTCCCCCACCTCATCAAGAAAAATGGTACCGCCGTCAGCCTCGCCAAATTTCCCTTTACGTTCACCGATAGCACCGGTAAAAGCGCCTTTTTCATGGCCGAACAGTTCCGAAGCATTCGTTCCTTCGGTGATAGCCCCGCAGTGTACAGCGATATATTGTCCGTGCTTTCTGCGGCTGTATTGATGGATAATCTGCGGAAAACTCTCCTTACCCACACCACTCTCTCCGGTAATCAGCACCGACAAATCAGTAGGAGCTACCTGAATGGCGATATCAATAGCACGCATCAATGCCTCGTTATTGCCAATAATACCAAAACGCAGTTTTACTTGTTGTATTTCTGCTTTCGTCATACTACAAATCCTCTTCTGTACTATCAAGTTTCAGCTTATCGCTGTCATCACGTCTTTCGTAATATTGTTTCCTCAGGGGATTGGCATGTGCTTCCTGCTCGCGCATACGGTTACGGAACACATCGATTGCCACATAGACAGCCTGCCGGAAAGAATCTTCGGAAGCGATCCCTTTTCCTGCAATATCATAAGCCGTGCCATGCGCCGGTGAAGTACGCACTACCGGAAGACCGGCCGTATAGTTTACACCTTCATCCATAGCCAAAGATTTAAAAGGAGCAAGTCCCTGATCGTGATACATTGCCAGTATACCGTCAAAATGAGTAAAGTTACCGGAACCCATAAAGCCATCAGCCGGATAAGGACCATAACACAATATGCCTTTCCCCGCCAGTTCTTTAATGGCAGGGATGATTACTTCCTGCTCTTCCGTACCCAATAAGCCTTCATCACCGGCATGTGGATTCAGGGAAAGTACAGCAATACGCGGTGCTCCGATACCAAAGTCCTGCTTCAACGCACGGTTAAAAACGAGCAGTTTCTCCTGTATCAACTCTTTCGTTATAGCCGATGCTATCTCCCGTACAGGAATGTGTCCTGTCACTAATGCCACCCGTAAATCATCTTTCATCAGAATCATCAAAGCTTTTCCGCCATCACCCAACTTCTCTTCGATATACTCCGTATGTCCGGGAAAAGAGAATTCTTCCGACTGAATAGTGTGCTTATTGATAGGAGCCGTAACAATAACATCAATCAGCCCCGCTTTGTATTCTTCAATTGCCTTCTCCAAAGCGCCAAGAGCAGCTTTACCAGCCTCCGGATCAGGTTTGGAAAACTCAACTTTTACTTCATCGTCCGTACAGTTCACGACACTCAGACGATTAGGGACAGCTTCCGATGCCGAGTTCACAATACTGAAATTAGTCGGCAAGTCCAATGACTTGCGGTGATAAGCAGCTACTTTGGGTGAACCGTAAATAATCGGGGTACATAACTCCAACATCATCGGATCCGAAAATGTTTTCAAAATCACTTCATACCCAACTCCGTTTATGTCTCCCTGAGTTATACCGACTCTTATTTTATTATCTTCCATCCTTATTTTTCTGTTTTAGTAGAATCTTTTTTTGTTACTGCCAAAGGCATCTCATTTCCTTCCTGTTTGCTTCCGGGCAATTTAAGCGTATACAATGACGCTTCCATCTGACGTACCAGATTACGTTTCATCTTATCGGGTGAATACACAAATATCTCGGATACGATAATGCGCTGATTAACTTTATCCAAACGGACATGAGATACATACGGACCACCCATAAAATCGCCTTTCACACGCCACAAGCCACGAGCTTCCAATGCATATTCGTCCTGTACATTGATAGGACGTACGTCTGTCATCAATGAATCGGTTTCCATATACATACCCTCCCTTGCACCAGGAATATTAATCTTCATCACAGAGTCACGCTTATGCACGAAATACTCTTTCGTAAATGTATCCTTGTCGGTATAAGGATAGGAATAGATAACAAAATTTTGATCACCTGTAGCAGCATTCGTACCTGCCCAAAAGAAGTTTTCTCCCTGCTTAGTCGCCGTCAGTTCACCCGGAACCCATACGTCACAATCGAACATACTCTTTACTTTCGTAGAAACATAGTCACTGTGTTTGTTTTCCAGCACTGCAATCTGGCGGTTCATTTCAGCACGGGTAAAGAAATCCACAATTACTTGCCTGTTCTCCTCGACAAACTTCTCAAAAGAGGCTTCATCCGGTGCCTGAATAGTCAGGATAGATTGAGGTGCAGCATATACATTCTTCGCATATTTGAACTTAGGCTGTGTATACAGATCTTTGTTCACCTCAACAATGATAATATTGCGGATCAACTTCAATGTAGAGTCATAGTTTGCCGGAGAAGTATACATAATACGGAATGAACGTTCCGACTGGGGAAGCCCAGGTACGTCAGAATCAAGTACATCATAGAGAGCACGACCGGCAGGACGCTCCCACAACCCTTGGTCAATCACTACCAAAATTTCATACGCCCGACCACTGGATGTCGGAGTAAACACACCCTTCTTGCCATTACCACATGCTGAAAACAATGCAGTTATCAGGGCCATACTCAAATAAAACAGGTGTTTCTTCATACATTTATATGTTTTAGTTATTACAAAACTACGAAAAAGGCGTATAAGCTTGGCGTCAAAGTTAATAATTTATATTAATTCTTCTTTATTCTCTTCCTGTTTAGCAGTCGAAAGCATACCGCATGCGGCAAATATATCTTCACCGCGCGAAGCACGAATCGTAGTAAACAGTCCATGCGATGTCAGATAATCACGGAATGCTGTCATTGTCTCCATATCAGCACCTTCCAGATTAACTCCCGGAATAGCATGAAAACGAATCAAATTGATACGGCAGTCCAGCCACCGCAATAATTTCAACAACTCCTTGGCATACAACAAAGCATCATTCACTCCTTTAAAAACAATATACTCGAAAGATAGTCTGCGCTGTTTACTAAAATCATAGTTTCTTAACAAATCTACAATCTCAGTAATGGAAAAAGCCTTTTCGGCAGGCATCAGTTCACGTCGTTGCAAAGGCACGGGCGAGTGCAGGCTGACTGCCAAATGACAGTCTGATTCTTCAATGAAACGCTGCAACCCCTTACGAAGCCCGACAGAAGAGAGTGTAATCCGCTTCGGACTCCAACCGTATCCATAGGATGATGTCATCACTTCCAGCGCCTTCAAAACTTCATCAAGGTTATCCAACGGTTCTCCCATACCCATCATCACCACATTGGTCAGTTTATCCCGTTCGGGCAAAGAATTTATCTGATTAATAA
>ENA-ORLD01000239-ORLD01000239.1-human-gut-metagenome-genome-assembly--contig:-NODE-239-length-11732-cov-6.18686_pt1 | contig 11732 bp, 9 predicted proteins | sample MGYA00243067_ERZ508824 | MGnify/ENA primary metagenome ERZ508824 (study PRJEB26277, sample SAMN04329789) | human gut metagenome | biome: human-associated habitat | host: Homo sapiens | place: USA... | reverse complement strand
CAATACTTTGTGTATGAATTAGTTGGCTGATTTTGTAATATTTAATGAATGTCCCTTATTAATTTAGTATTTTTGTAAGCATGAGTTTTTCATATGAAAGTTAAATTTAAAATGTAAATTATGCCGCTAAAAATAAATGTGCCTTATTCCGAAAAAGATTTGGCAAAAGAAAAAGGTGCTTTTTGGGATAAAGATAATAAGACATGGTTTGTTCCCGATTATAAAGACATCAATTTATTTTCTCAATGGATTGACACAGATAAGGTATCAATAATCGCAAAAGCACCTTTCTGGATAGGGGTAACTCAAAAAACTTGTTGGAAGTGTGGCGGTATGATTGACGTGATAGCTTTTGCATCTAATAAATTTTGGATATATGAATATTCAGATGATGATGAGGCATTACAAGAATGGTATCTCCAAGATTATTTTTCTTTTTTCTATATGCCTGGTTATATAGAGAAAGAAATTTTAGATATTGTATGTTCACGTTTTCCTACTTTTAAACTGGGATTTTCTAAAACTGTTAATGGAAAGTATTGGGCGAATCATTGTGAGCATTGTAATGCTCTGCAAGGTGACTTTTTCATGCATGATGAACCCGGTGGAGAGTTTTCTCCTATTGACATGGATGGTTACAAAGCTATAACTTTAATAGAGTTTCCATATAAATTTGATTTACCAATAACTGCATCTTATTCTTGGGCAAGTAATGAAAAAGACGTTTTAAGGTATTGTCCGAAAACGCAGTGGTAATAGCCATATCCTTATCATATGTTTTTTTGTTGTATATCTTGTTTTGAATTTAATAGGAAATATTTCTTTTGTAGAAGATTTAGAAAACATTGTTTTTCGGAATTTAATTTTAATCATTGACTTTTCCAGTGAAGTGTTTAGTCTGTGCAAGTCTTTGGATAAAAATACGCTCGGAATGAAATGTAGAGGAAGATTTTTATTCAAACCGAAGGTTTGGACTTAAACAGGCTAAATACAGAACTTATCTTTGTCAATGCTTCATATTGAGTTCTGGAAAACTTACTATAAAAGAAAAGGATTGAGAAAATGAAATTCATTCTTCCCAATCCTTTTTCAATATTAGCTACTATCTTTATTATATAGCCAATTCCGACAGGCAGCTATTTACTTTTTGCATATCCTTGAAAATATTCTGATCCAATACCCTTGCATAGTGTTCTCTTGTCTAAAGCTGCCTTTTGTATTTCTGTGATTTTTTCGTTTATGAGAATGGTTATTCTTTCACGATTTGGATATTTGGCTTTTGGCTGGTTTGCCTTGAAATCCCATTGCTCTGCTTTTATGGATACGCCAAGACTTTGGTACTTCCGTTTTCCGTCTTTACAGACACATAACATGAGAGGATGTTCACCATTACTAAGTGTTTTTAATTTGTAACACAGTACTTGATTGTTTCAGTCATACGGTTTACTGGTTTACGTTGACCCCCGTTTACATCTTGGTTTACATCAAAGCCGTCAAATCGCAGTATATACAAAAGAAAAAAACAGCTATCTTTTTTAGATAACTGCTTGATTTTCAAGTGATCCGCTTGGGGCTCGAACCCAAGACCCCAACATTAAAAGTGTTGTGCTCTACCTGCTGAGCTAGCGAATCAATCCTTATTGCTGTTAAGCGGGTGCAAAGATATGGATTTTATATTTAATATGCAAGACTTATAACGAAAAAAAGTTTGCATTATTTTAGTTGTTTATTTCTTTTGTTTGATTATCAGTTGATTCTGTCTTATGAATATTTTCTCTGTTGATAATGAAACGTTGATAGTAGGAGAGCATCAGCGTTGTGAGCGGTAGTGCGATAATCATTCCCAACATTCCCATTAATGAACCCCATATGGAAAGTGATAATAGAATGATAGCAGGATTTAGTCCGGTAATTTTTCCCATAACACGTGGCACGATGAATCCGTCTTGGATAGTTTGCACTACAATGAATATTGCCATGGCTGAGGCGATGATTATCCAAAAATTCTCGCCTGTGTCGGAGGCTTTCAGGATTGCCAGTATGATAGTAGGAACCAAACCGATGATTTGAAGATAAGGCACCATATTCAATGCCCCGATGAACAAACCGAGACCTATGGCCAATGGGAAGTCTATGATAAGAAAGCCTATGCTGAATAAAATGCCGACACATAAGGCTACGAATGCCTGTCCGCGGAAGTATCTGTTCATACCTACTTTTACGTCATTTAGTATGCCTACCACGAAAGAGCGGTATTTCATAGGCACGAGATGCGTCCAACCTTCTGCGATGCTTTCGTAGTCTAATAAAATGAAGATAACGTATAGTAAGATAATGAATATGGTGAATACGCTGAATAATAAGTCAACGGAGTCCGATAATAAAGACCATAGGCGGGGAACTGCTTCTTTGAGCGCATCCAATTGGTTCTCTTTATTGAATAGTTCGGTTATAAATTTAACATAGATATTATCTCGTAAAAAATCGGAAAGAGAGGTGGGCACATTACTATTATATGTTCCGTGCGAAAAGTATTGGACCAATAAAGTCTGTACTCTGCCGCACTCTTGTATCATAGGGGGTACTAACAGATAAAAAGTTCCGGCACCCACAATCAGAAGTGTGAGTAATGCGCAGAATATGGAAACAATCCTATTTCTTAATTTTAGCTTGTATTGGAAAAATGTGACCAAAGGATATACCAGATAGGCAATAAGCCAAGCGATAAAGAAAGGTAATAGAACGCTGCTTAAACGCTTCAGAAACATCAATATGCCGATAATGATAACTCCTAAAATGACACCGCGGATAAAACTGTCGAATGTAATCTTTTTACGTTCCATAGAATCCTGTATTAAATTTATTAATCGCTTGCTGTTTGCTGGTCTTCCTTTATCGCCCGTAAATAACACTCTCGGCACAAGGGTTCGTATTCGGCTGTTTCACCCAACAGAACTTGTTTGTCATTTTTTACAGTACGATGAGAGAATGAAGCAAGCTGTCCGCATTTTACACAAATGGCATGCACCTTGGAAACTTCATCTGCAATGGCGCACAGCCCCGGCATGGGGCCGAAAGGATTACCGCGGAAATCCATATCCAATCCGGCTACTATTACACGTATACCATTGTTGGCAAGCTGGTTGCATACATCAATCAGACCTTCGTCAAAGAATTGCGCTTCGTCGATGCCCACTACGTCTATTTCGGAAGTGAATAGCAGTATGCTTGCCGATGAGTCTATCGGTGTAGAGGATATGATGTTGCTGTCATGCGATACGACATCTGCTTCTGAGTAACGCGTGTCTATTGCCGGCTTATATATTTCTACACGTTGCTTGGCAAATTTGGCACGTTTCAAACGGCGTATCAGTTCCTCTGTCTTGCCGGAGAACATGGATCCGCATATAACTTCAATTCTTCCTCTGCGTTTGGTTTCTTGTATGTGGTCTTCCGAAAATAATACCATATCTTTGAGTGTTATATTCAGTCGCAAAAGTAATGATTTTGTTCGCTTCCGGATATTTTTTCATTATTTATTTCTACATTTGTGCCATTAATACGGACAGGAAAAGGATATGCAAGCATTATTGAATGATATAGAATTGGATGTTCAGGAATTGAAATGTTTGATACAGTCGATGCTCACTGATACAAATCCTGTGCTGAGAATAGTTGCTAAAAGGAATATTCATCAGATGCAGGAGCGGTTGGATGTGCTGACCAAACTGTTGGACGACACTTTTGTGATAACTCCGGTGGAACATGTTGCTTCTGACATTGTGGAGAAAACAACTGAATCGGAAGTGATTTCCGAACTGGTTGCTGATGTTCCGGTTGAGGCAACTCACGTTTCGGATATTGCAGTACCTGCTTCTCAGATTCTTGCCGAACGTATTAAGCCGGCTACGGACTTGCAACATGCCATCAGTCTGAATGATTCGTTTCGTTTTACCCGTGAATTGTTTGCCGGAGATGCGACACGTATGAATGAGGTGGTGCGCCTTTGCGGTGGGGCTTCCTCTTTGGATGAGGCTATGTCTGTGTTTATGTCAACTGTACAACCGGATGAGGAAAATGAGGCGGCTGCTGATTTTATAGAACTTCTCAAGAAGTATTTCAGTTAAAAAAGTTGCGGATATGGGAAAACTTTATGTAGTGCCTACGCCAGTAGGAAATTTGGAAGATATGACTTTTCGCGCTATCCGCATATTGAAGGAAGCGGATTTGGTGCTGGCAGAAGACACGCGTACTTCCGGAATATTGCTGAAGCATTTTGAGATAAAGAATGCGATGCAGTCTCACCATAAATTTAATGAACATAAAACAGTAGAAAGTGTTGTAAATAGAATAAAGGGTGGTGAGACTGTGGCATTGATTTCAGATGCCGGTACTCCAGGTATTTCCGATCCGGGTTTTCTGGTGGTTCGCGAGTGTGTCCGCAACGGTATCGAAGTACAGTGCCTGCCGGGGGCTACTGCTTTTGTTCCGGCATTGGTGGCTTCCGGATTGCCCAACGAGAAGTTCTGCTTTGAGGGTTTTCTTCCTCAGAAGAAAGGTAGGATGACACGTCTGAAAGGTTTGGCGGAAGAACGCCGGACAATGGTTTTCTATGAATCTCCCCACCGTTTGGTAAAAGCACTGACGCAGTTTGCAGAATATTTCGGTTCGGAACGGCAGGCGTCCGTTTCCCGTGAAATATCCAAGATACATGAGGAGACGGTACGTGGTACTCTTACCGAATTGATAGAACATTTCACAGCCAACGAACCGCGTGGTGAGATAGTGATTGTAGTAGCAGGAATAGACGATTAAATAACTTCATTAACAAAACGTAAAACAAAAGCGTATGAAAAAGTTAGCAGTTTTGATTGTATGTACAGCCGTTATGGCTTCATGTGACAACTTTTTAGGTGGTAGCAAAGATCAGTTGAAAGCTGAGAATGATTCTCTTTTAATGGAACTGACTCAGCGTAATGCTGAACTGGATGAAATGATGGGCACTTTCAATGATATTTCGGAAGGATTTCGTCAAATCAATGCGGCAGAAAGCCGTGTAGACTTGCAGCGTGGTGCAGTTGCAGAGGGTTCTCTGAATGCTAAACAGCAGATAGCCTCTGATATTGAATTCATCCGTAAGCAAATGGAAGAGAACAAAGAGCAGATTGCCAAGCTGCAATCTATGTTGAAAAACAGCAAGACCAACTCTTCTCAGTTAAAAAGAGCCGTTGAGTCTTTGACACAGGAACTGAATGCGAAAACCCAGCGTATCGAAGAGTTACAGGCCGAACTGGCTTCTAAGAATATCCGTATCCAGGAGTTGGATGCCGCCGTTACGGATTTGAATGCTGTCAAGAGTGAATTGACTGCTGAGAATGAGGCAAAAGCCAAGACAGTGGCAGAACAGGATAAAGCGCTTAATACTGCATGGTTTGTATTCGGAACGAAGAAAGAACTGAAAGACCAGAAAATTCTGAGCGGTTCCGGATTATTTAAAAAAGGTTCGGTCTTGAAAGATGGTGATGTCAATAAGGATTATTTTACCCAGGTTGATATTCGTACTACCAAAGAAATCAAACTGTATTCCAAAGATGCCGATATTCTGACTACCCATCCTACCGGTTCTTATGCCTTGGAAAAAGATGATAAAGATCAGTTGACATTGAAGATTACTAATCCGAAAGAATTCTGGAGCGTTTCCAAGTATCTGGTAATTCAAGTGAAATAGTTACTTGATTGATAATTGATAGGGCTGTTTCAAAAGTGCGTTTCGTTTGTAGGCCTGCTTTTGAAACAGCCTTTTTAGTATTCTTTTTTATGCTTTATAAAAATCTTTTTTTTGATTTGGACGATACGCTTTGGGCGTTCTCTCTCAATGCTCGTGATACCTATGAAGAAATGTACTGGAAGTATGGATACGATCGCTATTTCGATTCGTTCGAGCATTATTATTCACTTTATCAGCGTCGCAATCTGGATTTATGGGCAGAGTATGCAGATGGTAAAGTCACGAAAGAAGAGTTAAACCGTCAACGTTATCTTTATCCTTTGGAGGCTGTAGGAGCAGGTGACTCCACTTTGGCAAAGGCTTACGAAAGAGATGCTCTTACAATGATTCCTACCAAAAGCAAATTGATGCCACATGCGCGTGAAGTGCTGGAATATCTTTCGGGAAAATACAATTTGTACATTCTTTCAAATGGATTTAAAGAACTCCAAAGTCATAAAATGCGTTCGTCGGGCATTGATGAATATTTCAAAAAAGTGGTTCTTTCCGATGATATCGGAATCCTGAAGCCTTGGCCTGAGATTTTTCATTTTGCTCTTTCGACAACCCAGTCCGAGTTGAATAATTCGCTGATGATCGGAGATAGTTGGGAAAATGATATAGTCGGAGCGGCGGGAGTAGGCATGCACCAGGTGTTTTACAACTTGTCCGGTCGTACCGACTTGCCTTTTGCTCCTACCTATCAGATTACTGATTTGAAAGATTTATTTAATTTTTTGTGACATTGACAGATTAGTTGTACTTTTGTTTCCAATGTTGAACATCTAAATATACTATTATGGATACTCTCATTCCTTTTGCATTGTTGTGTTTCACTTCCTTCTTTACGTTGACTAATCCGTTGGGCACAATGCCGGTTTTTCTGACTATGACGCAGGGTATGACCGATAAAGAACGTTGTTCTATCGTAAAGCGCGCAACATTAGTCTCGTTTATCACATTGATGGTCTTTGTCTTTGCCGGGCAATTCCTCTTCAAGTTTTTCGGTATTTCGACAAACGGTTTCCGAATAGCGGGTGGCGTTATCATTTTCAAGATTGGCTTTGATATGCTGCAGGCACGCTATACACCGATGAAATTGAAAGATGAAGAAATCAAGACCTATGCGGATGATATTTCGATTACTCCTTTAGGTATTCCGATGTTATGTGGTCCGGGCGCTATTGCCAATGCAATCGTACTGATGCAAGATGCACATTCCTTTGAGATGAAAGGGGTGCTTATAGGCACTATTGCCCTTATTTATTTTCTTACATTCTTGATATTGAAGGCTTCCACCCGTTTGGTCAATTTATTAGGGGAAACCGGTAATAATGTGATGATGCGCCTTATGGGACTCATCTTGATGGTGATTGCCGTAGAATGTTTCGTTAGCGGAGTGAAGCCGATATTGACGGATATTGTAAAGGAAGGTTGCTTGATGTAATTAAATAAGAGAGCCGGAATTTGGCAGTAATGAAAAAAAGGTTGCAAACAGGAAAACAGTCTTCCGTTTGCAACCTTTTTTATAGCTGGCATGAAATACCATATCATGCTTTATGTTTTATCATCAGAAAGCTTAACTACCGGTTTGTCTTTTCTGCTATTATGACAAACCGGTACTGGTTAGGCTTTGTTTAATAATCCGGATTCTGCAGTGCTTTCAAAGTCGGGTTGGCATTGGTTTCACTTACAGGAATAGGCAACAATGCTTTTGTATACGTACGGTCGAAACTTTGTGATTCTTTAAGTAATGAGTAGTGCCAGCCTTGGTTTTCCTCACTGCTATAGCGTACAATCGTTTCGTTATTGCGCATGGCATCGAAAAAGCGTTGCCCTTCGCCAACCAGTTCCTTACGGCGTTCAATCAAAACTTTGCTCAGGAATTCGTCATCAGTAATGGCATCGGATACTTTGGCTGTTGGAGTTATAGTACGGTTGTCCAATAATTTGTTCAGTAATTTTATACCTTCTGCTTTGGCTGCTCCTCCCAGTTTGGCAGCAGCTTCGGCTGCGTTCAGGTAAACTTCGGACAGACGTAAAATCGGCAAGTTGGCAAGGCGCATATCTCCCAGTGCTCCCAGCGGGAACTTATTGATGAAAATTGGATTTTCCCCATAGGTTTTCTTCAAGTCTTTGTCGTACATTGCTGGTAGCACAACTTCGTTACGGACATCTGCAGGATCGGTTTGCAGCATATCAACAAATGATTTTGTACAGATAGCATCGGCATATCCTTGTTCATTCAGCAAGTAGCCTATGCCTTCACGGTCGGCCCAGTCATCAGAACCATTGTTTATCAATTCAAAAATCATTTCTTTTGTATGGTTCGGATCTTGCTTGTCCCATGCCTCAGCGTATTGTTCGGGAGTCCATAATTCATAAGGAGAGTCGTTGATGATTTCTTTTGCTAAATCGAAGGCTTCCTGATTTTTGTTCATGTATAGATACACTCGGCACAGCAAAGCTTTAGCTGCCCATAAATCGATATAGCCTTGTTTTTCACCTGCTTTTTGGGATACGGTCAGTGCTTCTGAGTCGATGGCATTATTCAGGTCTGCAACAACTTTGGCATAAACATCGGCTACCTTGTCACGTCCGGGTTGTGCATCACGATCCAGTGGTTTGTCAACGAAAGGTACTCCAAGCGAAGCACCTTCATCGTATGTATAGGGCATGCCGTACACTTTTACCAAATCAAAATGTACTAAGGCGCGTATTACTTTGGCCTGATTGTAGATATTTGCCAATTCAGCCTGAAAATTTTCCGCATCGGTAATTGTCTTGTTATCTACAGCCTCAATCAAGCGATTGGCGCGTCTTATCACATTGTACTGTATATTCCACATGTTTGGGGCATCATCTGCGGTATAGCGCATTTCATAGCAAGAAGAGGTGCGCATACCTTGAGTGCGTGCCTGCATGTCGTCCCCCCGGACATCTCCATAGTAGAACATGCGAGCTGCATAGTACTGGGTGTAAGTGGAATTGCCTTGCAGGCCATCATACATACCATACATTGCTGTGCGGGCATCATTATAATTGGTAATGGCGGAACTTGTTGGCGTTCCGTTGGAAGGTGTTTGGTCCAGCCAGTTATTCACACAGGACGAAAGCCCTGTCGTGACTGCTGCTAATGCTAGGATATTATATATTTTCTTCATAATGTATATGCTAAGTAAAGATTTTAATTAGAAACCAAGTTCGATACCAAATGTAATTGTTCTTAATGCAGGTGTCTCGAAGTAACACAGTCCGTCAACAGGGGTTTCTGGATCTACATACAAGTCTTTGGATTTCCAGGTAAGCAGATTATTACCCGAAATGTAAGCTCTTAATTTGCTTATTCCAGCCTTTTTGGACAAGTTGCTTGGAAGAGTGAAACCTATGGTCAGGTTTTTCAAACGTAAGTGATCGGTAGGCATCATCCAACGTGAAGAAACCGTATTTTTATTGCCATAGGCAAATAGGGGCAATTTAGCGTTGTCGCCCGGTTGCTTCCAGGTATCTTCAATCTTATAGTATGCCGGAACATTACCTACATAGTTGTAAGTACCGCCATTAGACTGTAACCAAGTTGCAGCATCGTATGCATGACCGCCCAAAGAGTAAGTCAGAGTAAAGTTTAAATCTATGAATTTCCAACTTACAAAGTTAGTCAGACCACCGGTCAGTTTCGGGTCGGGCGAACCGATAATCACCTTATTGGCCTCATTCGAATGTATGGTGGTTTCACGACTTCCATCTTCTCCGTTAATGTAGAACATTTCCGATCCGGTTTCCGGATCAACACCTGCGTATTCGTAAGCATAGAATGATTGATAAGCCTCTCCGATACGATGAATGGCTATGCCGTCAATCATTTCGTTCTGTTCGCCGTCCAGTTTTAACAAGGTGTTTTTGTTGTGTCCGAAGTTCAAGGATGTGCTCCAATACCAGTCTTTATTTTGGATATTGGTGGATTTAATTTCAAATTCAACACCGCGGTTTCTCATAGAACCGACATTCATCAGCATAGTGGCTCCACCGCTACTGTTGATTACACCCGGCACGGCTGAAATATTCTTGCTCATCAATAAATCCTTAGTGTCTCGGTTATACCATTCTGCAGTAATCGACAATCTGTTCCACAGCGTAACGTCCAAACCTACGTTGGTTGCGTAATTCTTTTCCCATTTCATATTGGGATTGTCAAAACGAGCTTCAGCCGAACCGCCATTTCCTGCATAGTTATAACCAAATTCATATACGCCCAAATAGCCGTACAAATCTGTGGGTTGTGTACCGTTTACACCGTAAGATACACGTAATTTGGCATCGGTCAGCACATGCTTGATATCCTGCATGAAAGCTTCTTCACTCAGTCTCCAAGAACCGGATATAGACCAGAAATCTCCCCAACGGCTTTCTCTTGACAAGCGGGAACTTCCATCCCGGCGATAACTTGCACTAAAATAATACTTGTTATTGTAGTCATAATTGATACGTCCCAGGAAAGAAGTCATTCTGTATCGTTCTACATGGCTTGAAGCACGGCTATCGCCTGCATTTTCTATTTCCGGCAGGTAAGAAGGGTATTGGTTTCCGTTGGCATATAAATAATCATATTTATAATCTTCGGTTTCAAAGCCTACCAAAGCATCCAGATTGTGTAATCCGAAGGATTTGTTGTAAGATAATTGTGTTTGTGTATTTAACTGCCCTCTGTTGCCCATAACGCGCTGATAAACACCGTTTGATGAACGACCGTCGTTGCTGCGAGGATCCCACCATATACGTTCATTGTTTTGGTTGAAGTCATAGCTGATGGCTTCTTTCAATTTCAGATTATCCCAAATAGTCCAGGTAGCGGCCATTGAACCGAGGAAGCGGTTTATGGTAGCCCTGTTGTAATTATATGTTTCAGTTTGTATAGGGTTGGCACCATTCAGTGCAGGGAAATTACTGCTGAATGAACCGTCTTCATTATATGGATATGTAGAGGGGGAGGCAGTCATTGCATAGCACATGATAGGGCTTGCAAAGCTGGTCCCTTCATTATTTACGTTTTGGGTTGAATTGGTATACATGGCGTTGGCTTCCAATAACACTTTGTCGGTTTGGTGTGTAACATTGGCGCGACCGGTGAAACGCTCATAGCCTGATACATTTGTAATACCTTCTTGCTTTGTATAAGCAAAAGAAGTATAAAACCTCGTTTTTTCATTACCGCCTTGTGCATTTACTTCATAATTCTGGTGGCTACCGTTACGGAATAAGACATCTTTCCAGTCTGTATATCCTGACCAGGGTTCTGCTGCATATTCATCGATGTTTTTATTGGCCAAAGCTGCTGCTTGTTCTGCATCATAACCAAGGGTATATTTGGCATAATTCTCAAATCCCAAGTGCAGGATTTCACGTCTTTGCTTACCATTGAGAATCGGTCGATAATCGATTGCCATATTAGACATACCCCAGTCTGCTCTTACCCCTATCTTGGTTTTGCCAGCAGAGCCTTTTTTGGTTGTTATGACAATAACACCATTAGCGGCACGCGAACCATACAATGAGGCAGCCGCAGCATCTTTGATCACCGTCATGGACTCTATGTCATTGCTATTCAGTGTAGCCATTAGACTGTTACCGGAATCTGCGTAAGTGAATTCGCTGACGTTTCCGTTCAGCATGGGCACTCCGTCAATGACATATAATGGTTCATTGCTGGCATTGATAGACCCCATACCGCGAATACGCACGGAGGCAACGGAGCCGGGCTGACCGGAAGTAGAAGTGATTTGAACACCGGCAACAGAACCAGCCAAACGATCTTGCACGCTGATAGAAGGTAAATCCTGTAACTTTTCGGTAGTCACATTTGATGCAGAACCTGTAAATGAGGACTTTTTGAAGGTACCATATCCGGTTACTACAACTTCATCAAGCACCTCAGTATCAGGTTTCAATACCACTTTTAAGTTCGGTT
>ENA-ORLD01000238-ORLD01000238.1-human-gut-metagenome-genome-assembly--contig:-NODE-238-length-11754-cov-5.85494_pt1 | contig 11754 bp, 7 predicted proteins | sample MGYA00243067_ERZ508824 | MGnify/ENA primary metagenome ERZ508824 (study PRJEB26277, sample SAMN04329789) | human gut metagenome | biome: human-associated habitat | host: Homo sapiens | place: USA... | reverse complement strand
CAGACGCACACGAGCAACTTTACTCATTGCTGAATTCGGCTTTTTCGGAGTAGTAGTATACACACGAACACAAACGCCACGTCTTTGAGGACATGAATCCAGTGCCGGAGATTTACTCTTCTCAACCAAAACCTCTCTTCCTTTTCTTACTAATTGTTGAATAGTAGGCATTTTGTTTGATTTTTAATTATTATATATTGTTTATTAATTTGCTGTACTAAGTCCAAAACTATACATTTTGGGCTGCAAAGTTACGAATAACATTTTAATAAACAATACTTTCTACTAATAAAAATAGTCTGTTTCTCAAAAAAGTTTTTGAAAAACAGACTACTATGTTATTTTTGCTACAAAAGCCCTTATGCTTCCCCTTTAAATCCGCTTATAGGAGGAATGAATGTTTTTCCATCCGGTCCATTATTTCCCCCATTCATTTCTTCCGGCATTCGAATAGGTCCAAAATTACGTTCGTATTTTGCAACATTCTCCTGTAATGCATACATCAAACGTTTTGCATGTTCAGGAGTCAGTACAATACGTGACTGCACTCCAGATTTAGTTAATCTCGGAATTACACGCAAAAAATCAACAATAAATTCCGAACTGGAATGGGTAATAATGGCAAGATTTGCATACGTTCCTTGAGCTACTTCTTCTTTCAACTCTATCTGCAACTGATTGTTATTTTTTTCGTTTTCCATGATTTTATACTTTAGCATTAAAAAAATATTCTGAATTTCAAGGTCCCCAACTTCTATTCTTTGGTTGGAGTACAAATATAGACATTTATTTGTAATAATACAACATACTGATTATTCTATATAATTTTCCTATAGCATTTACTATAAACCTAAAGAGGCTGATTTCTTAAACAGAAATCAGCCTCTTTTACAGTGTATGTATTAAAAATTACTCTACCTCACTATAATCGAGTACATTCTTACGATTAGCAAGAATGCGATCATATTCTTCCTTCGAACCAACAATAATCTTTTCGAATTCACGCTGACCGGTACCGGCAGGAATCAAGTGACCACAAATCACATTCTCCTTCATACCCTCCAATCTATCAACCTTACCATTGATGGCAGCCTCATTCAAAACTTTCGTTGTTTCCTGGAATGATGCAGCAGACATGAAACTTGAAGTTCCCAAAGCGGCACGGGTAATACCTTGCAGAATCTGAGTAGATGTAGCAGGAATAGCATCACGTACCTCAACAGGCTTCAAATCACGACGTTTCAACATACTGTTCTCATCACGTAACTTACGGGCAGTAACAATCTGACCCGGCTGTAAATTCTGAGAATCACCAGAGTCAACAACTACTTTCTTGCCCCAAATACGATCGTTTTCTTCCATGAACTCTTGCTTATCCACTACCTGCTGTTCCAAGAAGCGAGTATCGCCCGGCTCATCGATTTCTACCTTACGCATCATTTGACGAACAATAATCTCAAAGTGTTTGTCGTTAATCTTCACACCCTGCAAACGGTAAACGTCTTGCACTTCATTTACGATATATTCCTGTACAGCCGTGGGACCTTTAATGGCCAAAATGTCAGCAGGAGTAATCGCACCGTCAGATAACGGAGTTCCGGCACGAACGTAGTCATTCTCCTGAACCAATATTTGTTTAGACAGATTCACCAAATACTTTTTCACTTCACCTGTCTTAGATGTGACAATAATTTCACGGTTACCACGCTTAATCTTACCCATAGTAATTTCACCGTCTATTTCAGAAACGACAGCAGGATTAGATGGGTTACGAGCCTCAAACAGTTCTGTAACACGAGGAAGACCACCAGTGATATCACCAGCCTTGCCTACAGCACGAGGAATCTTCACAATAATGTCACCAGCTTTCACTGCCTGACCGTTTTCAACCACAACATGCCCCCCCACGGGTAAGTTATAAGTACGGATCAAATTACCATCCTCGGTTACAATATGGGCAGAAGGTACTTTTGTCTTATCCTTAGACTCGATAATGATAATTTCACGCAAACCGGTAGCTTCATCAGACTCTACCTTATAAGTTACGTTTTCAACCACACTCTCGAATTCAATCTTACCAGTAGCCTCTGTAATAATAACAGCGTTGAACGGATCCCACTTAGCAATCAGTTTTCCCTTCTCAACAATATCACCGTCCGCAGCATATAATTTTGAACCATAAGGCACATTATGAGTTGACAGGATAATCCCTGTATTCACATCGATAAAGCGGACTTCAGCCAAACGACCGACTACCACTTTCACAGCCTCACCCATTTCATCAACCGTATCTACCGTACGCAATTCTTCGAATTCCAAACGTGCATTATTCTTGGCCACAATGCTTGCATTAGCAGCCATATTACCTGCGATACCACCGGCATGGAATGTACGCAATGTCAACTGTGTACCCGGCTCACCAATAGATTGGGCAGCGATTACGCCGACTGCTTCACCTTTCTGAACCATACGACTGGATGCCAAGTTACGTCCATAACACTTAGCACATACCCCTTTCTTAGATTCACAAGTTAATACCGAACGGATTTCAACGCTTTCAATCGGAGAATCCTCGATTTCCTGCGCAATATCCTCTGTAATCTCCTCTCCACCGGCTACAATCAGTTTACCAGTAGTAGGATGGACGATATCATGTACAGAAACACGTCCTAGAATACGTTCGTACAAAGTAGCAATAACTTCATCGTTATTCTTCAAAGCCGTACAAACCAAACCACGAAGTGTTCCACAGTCTTCTTCATTGATAATCACATCATGCGACACGTCTACCAGACGGCGGGTCAAGTATCCCGCATCAGCAGTCTTCAACGCTGTATCCGCCAAACCTTTACGAGCACCGTGGGTAGAAATAAAATACTCTAACACAGACAAACCTTCTTTAAAGTTTGAAAGAATAGGGTTTTCAATAATCTGTGCGCCTTCAGCACCGGCTTTCTGCGGTTTTGCCATCAAACCACGCATACCAGACAACTGACGAATCTGCTCTTTAGAACCACGGGCCCCGGAATCAAGCATCATAAATACTGAATTGAAGCCTTGGTCATCATTCTTAATCGTCTTGTAAAGTATATCAGACAGGTCACTGTTCACGTGAGTCCATGTATCGATAACCTGGTTATAACGTTCATTGTCAGTAATGAAACCCATATTATAGTTCATCATAATCTGTTCCACTTCCTCATTACCACGTTTTACCAGTTCTTCTTTTTCTTTCGGGATAATAATATCACCCAAGTTGAATGACAGACCACCCTTGAACGCCATATAGTAACCTAAGTTCTTAATACCATCCAAGAATTCACAAGCACGTGCAACACCGACAGCTTTGATAACATCACTAATGATATCTCGCAAAGACTTTTTGGAAATAATGGTATTCAAGTACCCCACTTCCGCTGGAACGATTTCATTTACAATCACACGCCCTACGGAGGTTTCTTTCATCATCACATCTACGATTTTGCCATCTTTGTCCAAGTCCTTCACCACTACGTTGACGATAGCATGAATATCCACTTTACCTTCATTATAAGCAATCAAAGCCTCTTCCGGACCGTAGAAAGTCAAGCCTTCACCTTTAGCCCCTTTTCTCAGCTTGGTAATATAATACAAACCAAGTACCATATCCTGTGCAGGCACAGTAATAGGAGCACCATTAGCAGGATTCAGAATGTTATGAGCTTGAAGCATCAACATCTGTGCTTCCAGAATCGCATCATTACTCAAAGGCAAGTGAACCGCCATCTGGTCACCATCGAAGTCGGCATTGAACGCTGTACAAGCCAACGGGTGCAATTGAATAGCTTTACCTTCAATCATATGCGGTTGGAAAGCCTGAATACCCAAACGGTGCAGAGTCGGCGCACGGTTCAGCAATACAGGATGACCTTTCATGACATGTTCCAAGATATCCCAGATCACAGGCTCCTTGCGGTCTACAATCTTCTTTGCAGATTTTACAGTCTTCACAATACCACGTTCAATCAACTTACGGATGATAAACGGCTTGTAAAGCTCTGCAGCCATCAGTTTAGGGATACCACATTCACCCATCTTCAATTCAGGACCAACAACAATAACCGAACGAGCAGAGTAGTCAACACGCTTACCCAGCAAATTCTGACGGAAACGTCCTTGCTTACCCTTCAAGCTATCGGACAGTGATTTCAATGGACGATTAGCGTCAGTCTTCACTGCACTTGATTTACGTGAGTTATCGAACAAGGAATCGACAGCCTCCTGCAACATACGTTTTTCGTTACGCAAAATCACTCCGGTAGCCTTGATTTCAATCAGTCGCTTCAAACGGTTGTTACGTAAAATCACTCGACGATACAAGTCATTCAAGTCAGAGGAAGCGAAACGGCCACCATCCAACGGAACCAATGGACGCAGTTCAGGAGGAATAACCGGCACAATACGTACAATCATCCATTCAGGTTTATTACGTCCGCGAGATGCACGGAACGATTCAACTACCTGCAGACGCTTCAAAGCCTCGTTCTTGCGTTGCTGCGAAGAATCATTACTTGCTTTATGACGTAATTCATAAGATAAAGCATCCAAATCCAAAGTTGAGAGCAGATCATAAATGGCTTCTGCTCCCATCTTAGCTATAAACTTATTCGGATCTGTATCTTCCAAATATTGGTTTTCTTTAGGAAGTGTATCCAAGATATCCAAATACTCTTCTTCAGAAAGCAAATCATATTTATTAATGCCATCTTCAGCCTTCACACCCGGCTGGATAACCACATAACGTTCATAATATACAATAGCGTCTAGTTTCTTTGTAGGCAGCCCCAACAAATAACCGATCTTGTTCGGCAATGAACGAAAATACCAGATATGCGCTACAGGCACAACTAACTGAATATGTCCCATACGTTCACGACGGACCTTCTTTTCAGTCACTTCAACGCCACATCGGTCACAAACAATACCTTTATAACGGATACGTTTGTACTTACCGCAATGACATTCGTAATCTTTCACCGGACCGAAAATACGCTCGCAGAACAAACCATCACGTTCCGGTTTGTAGGTACGGTAGTTGATCGTTTCAGGCTTCAACACCTCACCGCTCGAATTCTCAAGGATTTCTTCGGGTGAAGCCAAGCCAATTGAGATTTTCGAGAAATTACTCTTTATCTTAGTTTCTTTTCTAAAAGCCATACTTCCTTATTTATAATGTAAAGAGTTATATTTTTTTATTATTCAAGGTTGATACTCAAGCCAAGACCTCTCAGTTCGTGTAACAATACATTCAGAGATTCGGGGATACCCGGAGTTGGCATAGGTTCACCTTTCACAATAGCTTCGTAAGCCTTTGAGCGTCCTACAACGTCATCAGACTTAATGGTCAGGATTTCCTGTAAGATATGTGCTGCGCCGAATGCTTCAAGCGCCCAAACCTCCATTTCTCCGAAACGCTGACCACCGAACTGTGCCTTACCACCAAGCGGCTGCTGAGTAATAAGGGAGTACGGACCGATAGAACGGGCATGCATCTTATCTTCAACCATATGCCCTAGTTTCAACATATAAGTTACACCCACTGTTGCAGGTTGGTCAAAGCGTTCGCCTGTACCACCATCACAAAGATAAGTCTTACAATAACGAGGCAATCCAGCTTTATCTGTCCATTCATTTAAATCATCCATAGAAGCACCGTCAAAAATAGGAGTAGCAAATTTCACACCCAACTCTTTTCCGGCACGACCTAATACGGCTTCGAAAATCTGACCAATATTCATACGAGAAGGCACACCCAACGGATTCAATACGATATCTACTGGAGTACCATCTGCTAAGAACGGCATATCTTCCTGACGAACCACACGAGAAACAATACCCTTGTTACCGTGACGTCCCGCCATCTTATCACCTACACCAATCTTACGCTTCTTGGCAATATAAACCTTAGCCATCTGAATAATGCCCGCAGGAAGTTCATCACCGATAGTGATAGCAAACTTCTTACGCTTTAATTCAGCATCCAATTCTTTATATTTCTTCAAATAATTCATCACCAAGTCACGAATCATGTCATTCTTATGAGCATCAGCTGTCCACTTGCTCAACTGGATAATAGTATAATCCAATGATTCCAAATCGCGTTTGGTGAACTTCGCCCCCTTGGCAATAACATCCGTTCCCAAATAATCTTTCACTCCTTGGGAAACCTTACCATTAGTCAAAACCAATAGTTTCTCAATCAAGATATCTTTCAGTTTTGCTGCCTTTTCTTCGAATTCATCATTCAGTTTAGGCAGAATAGCCTTATCGGCATTCTTCTCACTTCTGCTCTTGATAACACGTGAGAACAACTTCTTGTCAAATTCGACACCACGTAATGACGGAGAAGCTTTCAATGAAGCATCCTTCACATCACCTGACTTATCACCGAAAATAGCACGAAGCAATTTTTCTTCTGGAGAAGGATCTGATTCACCTTTCGGAGTAATCTTACCAATCAGGATATCACCCGGTTCGATACGTGCACCTACACGTACAATACCGTTTTCATCCAAATCTTTAGTAGCTTCTTCACTCACGTTAGGAATATCAGAAGTTAATTCTTCCATACCGCGTTTCGTTTCGCGGACCTCCAAAATATATTCATCAACGTGTACAGAAGTCAGCAAGTCCTCACGTACAACGCGTTCATTCAATACAATAGCATCCTCGTAGTTATAACCTTTCCAAGGCATATAAGCCACCAACAGGTTTTTACCCAATGCAAGCTCACCACCCTGAGTTGAATATCCTTCAGTCAGGATATCACCCTTCTTCACACGCTGTCCTTTATCACAAGTAGGACGGAGGTCAATGGTCATGCTCTGATTAGTCTTACGGAATTTAGGAATTCTGTATTCCTTCAAAGCAGGTTCAAAGCTTACAAATTCCTCATCTTCATTTCTGTCATACAAGATACGAATAGTTGTTGCATCGACATATTCTACAACACCATCACCCTCTGCTGCAATCTGAGTACGAGAGTCTTCAACCAACTGTTTTTCAATACCTGTACCTACAATAGGAGCCTCTGTACGCAACAAAGGAACTGCCTGGCGCATCATGTTTGATCCCATCAATGCACGGTTAGCATCGTCATGTTCCAAGAACGGAATCAAAGAAGCAGCGATAGAAGCAATCTGCTGTGGAGAAACATCCATCAACTCTACCTGGTCAGGAGTAACAACAGGATAATCAGCATCACGACGAGCTTTTACTTTTTCACGAACAAATTTGCCTTCATCATCCAATGGAGCATTACCCTGAGCGATTATCTTATCCTCTTCCTCTTCGGCTGTCAGATATTCAATACCTTCATCAGATATATCCACCTTACCATCAGCTACTTTACGATAAGGAGTTGAAATAAAGCCAAGTTCATTAATCTTAGCATACACACACAAAGAAGAAATCAAACCGATATTCGGACCTTCAGGAGTTTCAATCGGACACAAACGACCATAATGAGTATAGTGTACGTCACGAACCTCAAAACCAGCACGTTCACGTGACAGACCACCAGGTCCTAACGCTGACAAACGACGCTTGTGAGTGATTTCAGCCAATGGATTAGTTTGATCCATGAACTGCGACAAAGCATTTGTTCCAAAGAATGAATTGATAACAGAAGAAATAGTCTTCGCATTAATCAAATCAATCGGAGTAAACACTTCATTGTCACGCACATTCATACGCTCACGGATGGTACGAGACATACGTGCCAGACCAATCGCAAATTGATTGGACAACTGTTCTCCTACAGTACGTACACGACGGTTACTCAAGTGGTCAATATCATCAACATCCGCTTTAGAGTTAATCAGCTCAATCAGATACTTAATGATTTCAATAATATCTTGTTTTGTCAATACCTTCACATCCATGTCCGTAGTCAGTCCCAACTTTTTGTTGATTCTGTAACGTCCTACCTCGCCAAGGTCATATCTTTTTTCAGAGAAGAACAGGTTATTGATAACCTCACGAGCACTGGCATCATCAGCCGGAGCTGCATTACGCAACTGACGGTAAATGTAATGTTCAGCCTCTTTTTCAGAGTTGCTCGGGTCTTTCTGAAGGGTATTAAATATAATAGAGTAGTCGGATGAATTCGCTTCTTCCTTGTGAACAAGGATATTCTGAACGCCTGAGTCTATAATTTCATCGATATGATCCTCTTCAATCACAGTTTCACGGTCGATAATAACCTCATTACGTTCAATAGAAACAACTTCACCTGTGTCTTCATCTACGAAATCTTCTGTCCATGTTTTTAAAACACGAGCAGCGAGTTTTCTTCCTACGACTTTCTTCAAGTTAGTCTTATTAACCTTAACGTCTTCAGCCAAATTGAAGATTTCGAGGATATCTTTATCATTTTCAAAACCTACAGCTCTTAACAGAGTAGTAACAGGCAATTTCTTTTTACGGTCGATATACGCATACATTACATTGTTAATATCTGTAGCGAATTCGATCCATGAACCTTTGAATGGAATAATACGGGCAGAGTACAATTTAGTACCGTTAGCATGCACGCTCTGACCAAAGAACACGCCCGGAGAACGGTGCAACTGAGAAACAACTACACGCTCAGCACCATTAATAACAAAAGTTCCTTTCGGAGTCATATACGGAATAGGACCCAGATAAACATCCTGAATAACCGTATCGAAATCTTCATGATCAGGATCAGTACAATACAACTTCAGTTTTGCTTTCAAAGGCACGCTGTATGTGAGCCCGCGCTCCAAACACTCGTCTATTGAATAGTGAGGCGGATCAATGTAATAGTCCAAGAATTCAAGGACAAAGTTATTACGAGTGTCAGCAATAGGGAAGTTTTCAGCGAATACCTTATACAGCCCGTCATTCTTACGCTTTTCGGGCGGGGTATCCAACTGTAAAAAGTCTTGGAATGACTTCAATTGCACTTCCAAGAAATCCGGATACTTCATCGGATTCTTGATGGAAGCAAAATTAACTCTTTGATTTTCAGTATTTGAAGACATTTGTTAATATTTTGTAGAACTTAATAATAATATAGACACAAAAAGGTTAAGAATCCTCTACCAGAGGATTCCTAACCGTATTACCTGATACTCAGGCTAATATTATTTAAGCTCAACTTCAGCTCCAGCTTCTTCCAAAGTTTTCTTCAGTGATTCAGCTTCGTCTTTAGCCAAGCCTTCTTTTACTGTGCTAGGAGCACCGTCTACCATGTCTTTAGCTTCTTTCAAGCCAAGACCACATGCTTCTTTAACGGCTTTAACAACCTGCAATTTTGCAGCACCAGCGCTCTTCAAAACTACATCAAAAGATGTTTTTTCTTCAGCAGCAGCTGCACCAGCAGCAGGACCAGCAGCAACAGCTACAGCTGCAGCAGCAGGTTCAATACCGTATTCTTCTTTAAGGATAGTTGCAAGTTCATTAACTTCTTTTACTGTCAAGTTAACTAATTGTTCTGCAAAAGCTTTCAAATCTGCCATTTTTGTATGATTTTAATTGTTTGTTACTAATTGATTATAAAATTGATTATTCGGCACGTTCGCCCAGAGTCTTAAGAACTCCATGAATGGTGTTACCACCTGATTGAAGAGCAGAAATAACATTTTTCGCCGGTGATTGCAGCAATGCAATAATATCAGCAATAACTTCATTCTTACTCTTAATGTTGCAAAGAGCATCCAGTTGATTAGCACCTACATAGAAACCTTCTTCAGCATAAGCTGCTTTCAATGCAGGAATTTCCTCTTTGTATTCTTTCAACAACTTTGCAGGAGCGTTAGCTACTTCGCTAAACATTACTGAAGTTGTACCTTTTAAAGAATCGAACAACGGAGAGAAATCAACACCTTCCATGCTCATCAGAGCTTTGTGAAGCAAAGAATTCTTCACAACAACCAGCTTAATACCTGCTTTGAAACATTTTCTTCTCAGTTCACTTGTCTTAGCTGCATCCATAGCAGTTGTGTCAACCAAATAGAAATGTCCGTATTGCTTAACGGTTTCAGCCAACTGACCAATAATAACGCCTTTATCTTCCTTTCTCATGATTCCTCCTTATTGTTAGTTTTCTTCTACAGTTTTGGGATCAATCTTGATACCCTTACTCATAGTACTTGAAAGATAAATACTCTTAATATAAGTACCCTTAGCTGAACTTGGTTTCAATTTAATGATAGTAGCGATAAATTCTTTCGCATTATCACGAATCTGATCTGCAGTGAAAGAAACCTTGCCAATTGAAGTATGAACGATACCGCTCTTATCAACCTTAAAGTCAATCTTACCTTGCTTAACTTCCTTAACAGCCTTAGCTACATCCATAGTTACAGTACCACTCTTCGGATTCGGCATTAATCCACGAGGACCAAGAACACGACCCAAAGCACCGATCTTACCCATGATAGACGGCATTGTAATGATTACATCAATATCAGTCCATCCACCTTTGATCTTTTCAATATATTCATCAAGACCAACATAGTCAGCACCAGCTTCTTTTGCAGCAGCTTCAGCATCAGGTGTACACAGAACCAAAACACGCACTTGCTTACCTGTTCCGTGAGGCAATGAAACTACACCACGAACCATCTGGTTAGCTTTACGAGGGTCTACACCTAAACGTACGTCAATATCTAATGAAGCATCAAACTTAGAAAAAGTAATATCTTTAACTAACTGTGCAGCTTCTTTCAGTGAGTATGCTTTCCCTGCTTCAATTTTTTCTGCAGCCAACTTTTGATTTTTTGTCAGTTTACCCATTATAATTGAAGTTTATTAGTTATTACCCGGGAATTCCCCTTTTACAGCGATACCCATACTTCTAGCTGTACCAGCTACCATAGTCATAGCAGACTCGATAGTGAAGCAGTTCAAGTCAACCATTTTGTCCTGAGCAATCGTACGAACTTGTTCCCAAGTAATTTCGGCAACCTTCTTACGGTTAGGCTCAGCAGAACCACTCTTAATCTTAGCCAATTCAAGCAATTGAATAGCTACGGGAGGAGTCTTGATAACAAAATCAAAAGACTTATCTGCGTAGTAGGTAATGATTACAGGTAAAATCTTACCTGCTTTGTCCTGGGTTCTGGCATTGAATTGCTTGCAAAATTCCATGATATTAATACCCTTAGAACCCAAAGCAGGTCCAACGGGAGGTGATGGATTTGCAGCGCCTCCTTTAATCTGTAATTTGATTAGTCCAGCAACTTCTTTAGCCATTTTGTTTCTAATTTTTATATATTAATTATAGCGAAAGTCCAATGCACGTAACAGAATGCATTATTCTTTCTCGACATCCATAAAGCCAAGTTCCAGCGGAGTTTTACGTCCGAAGATCTTAACCATAACCTTCAACTTCCGTTTTTCGGTATTCACCTCTTCAATGAGACCACTGAAGCCACTGAACGGTCCAACGGTAACTTTCACTGTTTCTCCTACGGTATAAGGTACATTAAGTTCCTCACCACCTTCCTGAAGTTCATCCACCGTACCAAGTATACGATTCACTTCCGATTGTCTCAAAGGAACCGGATTTTCGGAACCTCCCAAGAAACCGATTACATTCGGAGTGTTTCTCAAATGATGAGCAACCTCACCGACCAAAGCGGCCTCGACTAAAACGTATCCGGGAAGATAACTTCTTTCTTTCACAATTTTCTTACCATTGCGAACCTGATACACTTTCTCGGTAGGAATCAACACCTGAGACAA
>ENA-ORLD01000230-ORLD01000230.1-human-gut-metagenome-genome-assembly--contig:-NODE-230-length-11885-cov-5.9213_pt1 | contig 11885 bp, 12 predicted proteins | sample MGYA00243067_ERZ508824 | MGnify/ENA primary metagenome ERZ508824 (study PRJEB26277, sample SAMN04329789) | human gut metagenome | biome: human-associated habitat | host: Homo sapiens | place: USA... | reverse complement strand
CGCGCCCAGCAGAACGCCGCCGTTCAGGCTGCGCCCCTGCCGAAAAAAGCCGATTTTTATGCATCTGCAGCACAGGCACAGCAGTCCCCGTACCTTTCCGCAGCCTGCTTTTCAGTCCTTTTATTTCCCCTTTTTACGGTACCGCGGCTTTTTGCAGCAGTTTGCATTTTTTCACGCAAACGCCCCAAAGCTGCATATCCAAAATACGCAGTTTTGGAGGCGGAGCTTTAAAAAAATTCGCGCTGCTCCGGCAGCAATATCGTCAGAAACAGTACCGCAGCTATATTTTCCTCCCAAGAGAGCGGAATGGTACTGTCATAAAGCTGCGCAGCCATTTTACATCGTCTTGACAAGCCTGTTTCTTCTGATTACAATACTATAAATACACAAGCAGCATCCGCAAACTGCATCTCACAAGTATGCCGTTCTGACAGGCACTATTTTTAAAAGATACGATAAAAAGTCCGCAGACGGTCTTTTTGCAGCCTGCTGCCACAAACCTCCGGGAAAGGATCTTTGCATGGAACCAAAAACAAAACAGTATCTGCTTGTTACCGTTGTAGGGGTAACGCTTTTTGTAGCGCTGCTGCGGCTCTCTGCCGTTCTGGCCTTTGCCGCAAAGCTCATTAATCTGGTGCTGCCCATTCTGGCGGGCGGTATTCTGGCGCTTTTCATCAATGTGCCCATGACCGGGCTGGAAAAGCGGCTGAAAAGCCTGTTCCGCAAGGCGAAAAAGCAGCCCTCGGCTAAAGCCATCCATCTTCTCAGCTTTTTCATCACCCTGCTGGGTGTTGCTCTGGTGCTGGTGCTGGCTTTGACTCTGCTGATCCCGGAGCTGGTACAGTCCTTCCACAGCCTTTATGTGCAGATCGAAGCCAACATCCCCCGCTGGACCGCCTATCTCAGCGCACAGAATACCGACATGGGCTGGCTGATGAGCTGGCTGGAAGGCATCAATTGGGAACAGCTGCTGCACAAGATCACCGCAGGCATCGACACTGTGCTGGTCAATGCAGTAGGGGCAGTATCCGCCACGGTGAATATCGTGGTGACTGCCTCGTTCGCGCTGATCATCTCCATCTATATGTCCCTTGGGACGGAGAGCCTTGGCCATCACGCCCGCACACTGGTGTGTGCCTACCTGAAGCCCGACCACGCCGCCGGAGTCCTGAAATTCTGCCGGCTGTTCCGTCAATCCTTCGCAAGCTTTCTGACAGGACAATGCAGCGAAGCGGTGATCCTTGGCGTTCTGATGGCCCTTGCGTTTTCCATTTTCAGGATCCCCTACGGCAGTCTGGTGGGGGTGCTGACCGCCATCTGCGCCATCATCCCCTATGTGGGTGCACTGATCTCCTGCGTAGTCAGCGTGTTCCTTGTGCTGCTGGTTGACCCTGTGCTGGCCGTGCGCTGCCTTATCGTGTATCTTGCCGTACAGTTTATTGAAAACCAGTTCATCTATCCCCGTGTGGTGGGAAAGTCCGTAGGGCTTTCCCCGCTTTACACTCTTGTTGCCGCCATGATCGGCGGAGAGCTCTTTGGCATCATCGGTATCATCTTCTTCATCCCCCTGACGGCGGTGGTCATTGAGCTTGTGAAAGAGGACGCCTGCCGGCGTCTGCGCACAAAAGAAACACCGCAATAAAACAGCGCCCCGGAGAGCGACAAAAAACTCTCCGGGGCGCTGTTTTTTCTTTAAGGCGATCTTTCTGAAAGTGCTTTCTTTTATCGCAGCTCTTCCAGCAAGGCGGTGCAGCCTTCCAGCACATCCTGCCATGTGGCTTCAATGTCTCCGGTGGACCACGGGTCTGCCACGTCGCCGGGGCGGCGGGTGTGGTCCATCAGCAATGACACCTTGTGCTCCGGGTCGCTGCCCACAAACCGCTCCATGTTCCGCAGGTTGTTGTGATCCATGGCAATGAGATAGTCGTAGGTCTCATAGTCCCGCCGGGTCATCTGCCGGGCGGTCTTGCCTGCGCAGGAGATGCCGTGCTCTGCCAGCTTGTGCCGGGCAGGTGGATAGACCGGGTTGCCAATCTCCTCGGTGCTTGTGGCCGCCGAGGCTATTTCAAACTGTGCGGAAAGCCCGGCCTTTTCCACTAAATCCTTCATCACAAATTCCGCCATAGGGCTGCGGCAGATATTGCCGTGGCAGACAAACAGCACCTTCTTCATTTTACTCTCCCAGCACCTCGCCCAGTGCCAGCACGGCGTTACGGACGCATTCCGGGCAGGGGCAGAGCGGTGCGCCGGTCTCCACACCCTTCAGGTCTTTACAAATGGTAGCGCCGCACTTTTCCTGAAAGCTTTGCAGCAATTCCTTGGAGATACGGGGCGTGCCCTTGCCGTTGGTGACGACGCCTGCCACCATCACTGCGCCGATCAATGCGCCGCAGGTGCTTTCCATGCAGCCCATACCGGCGGCATAGCCTGCGCCCAGCTTCATCAGGGTGTCGGTGTCCACCGGCAGCTTGTCCTCGAATGCTTTCAGCACTGCCTGTGCGCAGTTGCACTGTCCGGCTGCTTTCCATGCGGCAGCCTGTGCCGCCCGTTCTTCGATGTTCATTTTACAGTCCTCGTCTTTCATTGATCCGTTCCGGTTCACTGCCTTCAGTATACCATGCTTTTTCCCCGCAGAAAAGTCTCTGCACGCAAAACGGACTTCTGCAGGCGTCCAAACACGCGCAGAAGTCCGTTCGTTTGTTGAAGTATAGTCCTCCGCCGGCTTTTTTCGTCAGGAGACTTTTTAGCTTATTTTTCCTTTTGCTCCTTGTCCACCACTTGGATCTTGCCCTTTTTCCACAGCACATAGGAGGTCAGGATGCCGATGGGCAGCATCACGATGATAAAGATGCCCACAAGCCCGCCCAGCACGGAGCCGTAGCCTGCAAGGCGTGCGGCGAGGGAGAGCACCGTCATGATGATCAGCACCGGCAGCACGCCCTTGATGCCGCCTTTGACCACCTTGCTGCCGCTGGACGAGCTGGCGAACAGACCCAGCGCCATGGAGCCGAACAAAGCCGGCAGCAGGTAGCCGGAAGCAGTTTTGACGGCGGGCAGCTCGAACACCGGGCTGATGAAGGAGGTACACACCGCTGCCAGCGTCAGGATGGCAACGGTCATCAGGGAAGGGACTGCAACAGCCACCGAAGCAATGGCCTCACCCTCCGGGGTGTTGGGCTGCTTTTTGGTCAGGTTCATGGCGTTTGCCGCCACCGGAAGCTTCAGGTTCATGATGTTGCCGGTGATGAACGCCAGATACGCCGAGCAGCCCAGAATGGGGGTGTAGCTCAGTGCTTCTGAAAAGCCCACCGGGATGTAGATGAGCAGGATGGAGAAGGTGTTCACGTTGAACACCTCGCCCAGAGACGGGATGCTGTCATAGGCAGCCAGCACCACAAAGGGCAGCGCCACCATGTAAATAAGGACGATCAGGGTGCCCACGCGTCCCCAGCGGTGCGCCCAGCTCTGGAAGGAGTCCATTTTGGTCTCAGTCTTTGCTTTACTCATGTCCGTTTCCCTCCTTAACCGAAGATCCGTACCCATGCCAGCGACGAGACAAGGCCGCCATGCATTGATAATGCCATTACAAAGTTATTGAGCCATGCAAGACCCGGTCGCTTTGCCAGCACACCCACACCAATGGCGATCACAAGACCGGTGATCATAACGGCAGCCTGCACATTATCGGTGAACAGCAGGATGGGGATGTACACCGAGAACATCACCAGCATAAACACACCGGACAGCACGTTTTTCCAAGTGCTGCCGCCGCTTTCGGCTGCAGAGCGGTCCACGCTTTTGCACAGCTTTTTGCCAAAGGGCAGCAGGATCAGAAAGCCGCTCAGCATACCCACGCTCATCAGGATCATCACCACGCCAAACTGCCGTCCGGTGGCGCTTTCCAGCATTTCTGCAGAGGATGCGTAGCCCAACACCTGCGCAATGGAGCTGGAGATCATGGTTTCATACGAGAGCGAGCCGATGACCGACAGCCGCCACCAAGCCCACACGCTGCCCAGCACCGCAATGAGCACGAACAGGCCCACCACGATGGAAAGGCTGGGCACAACGGAAAAAATAAGGCTCGATTTGATCACGTTGCTCAGTTCCTTGCGTGTGATGCCCAGCTCCAGACAGTGGTCGTAGGCCTTTTTGAGATAGACCAGCGAGAATGCGGAAATATACAAAAGACCGCCGAGGATGTCTCCCAAAACGGGAAGCATCCTCGGCGGTATTCGTTTAGCGAGTGTATTGCGGTCTGCAAGCATCCTTAAGCAAAGCTTTCTGTCCGCATCAAAGGTATTTCTGGATGGTCGGCACAAGGATGTTCATATTGATCGGCTTTGCAACATGGTCGTTCATCCCGGCATCCAGCGCCGCCTGTTTATCTTCGGAGAAGGCATTTGCAGTCATAGCGATGATGGGGATGCCTGCCTTTTGGGGGGCGTCCATCTGCCGTATCTTTTTTGCCGCATCGTAGCCGTTCATCACCGGCATCTGGATATCCATAAGGATCAGCCGGTAAGTTCCGTTCGCAGCCTTTTCCAGCATATCCACGCATTCCACACCATCTTTTGCGCGGTCTACCGTGCAGCCTTCTTCCCGCAGCAGTTCGGTGGCGATCTCTGCATTCAGGTCGTTGTCCTCGGTCAGCAGGATCTTTACACCGCACAGGCTCTTTTCGTCCGAAGGAGTGGTCTCTCGTTTCGCCTGTGTTTCCTCCTGTGATGCAATGCGGCTGGGAATGGTGACAGTAAATGTGGAGCCCACACCGATCTTGCTCTCCACTTCCACGGTGCCGCTCATCAGCCCGACCAGCTTTTTCACAATGCCCATTCCGATGCCGCTGCCCTCCACCTTGCTGACGGTGGAAGTGCGTTCCCGCTCAAAGGGTTCAAAAATGTGCTTCTGGAACTCCTGCGACATCCCGATGCCGTTATCGGCAACCGTGATCACCGTATTGCACCAGCCCTCTTTTTCGCCGGGCTTCTGCGTGATATCACAGCAGATCGTGCCGCAGGCACCGGTGTATTTGACCGCGTTGCTGACAAGGTTCGTGCACACCTCGGTCAGGTGCGGGATATCCGCATAGACATACGGATACAGCAGCTGTGTCGTCACCATAAGCGTCTGCCCCTTGCTGTCTGCCTGATTCTGGAATATTGCAATGCAGTTGCGGAAATCTTTTTCGATATCCGAAACAGAATATTCGATCTCCGTTTTGTCGTTTTCAATGCGGGCAAGATCCAGCACATTGTTCAGCAGCATCAGCAGGTTCTGTCCGCATACCTGAATATTCTCCATGTATTTTTCCAGCTTTGCAGGGTCGTCCAGATGCCGGGAGGCAAGGTCTGCATAGCCGATAATGGCGTTCATGGGGGTGCGGATATCATGGGACATATTGAACAGGAAGGTGGATTTGGCGCGGTTCGCGCTCTCTGCTTTTTCCACGGCGACCTGCAATTTTGCATTCAGTTCCTGCGTATCGTTTGCGGCTTTCCTTGCAGCAGCCTCGGCTTTACGCGCCTTCTGGAGCAGCATCAAAATCGTGAGCAGAACAACTGCAACAGCAATGCTGCTGATCAGCAGCACCATAAAGAAGTTATCCTTTATAAAATCGCTCAGGGTAACCTTCCGTGCAGAACTCCGATACATTGCAATAGAACCGGTAAGCATATTGGTCGGCATTGCCTTGATCGTTTTGTTCAGGATGGACAGCAGTCTGCAGTTTCCGCTATTGACAGCAAAGCAGGATCTTACAGGGTTCAACAGCAGAACGCTGTAAATTCCGTATTTCTTACTGTAATTTTCCTCACTGCTGATCCCTGTAATAAAGCAATCTGCCTGTCCGGTTTCGATCAGCCTTGCGGCATCCTCCTGTGTATCGCAGTCCACGATCTCCCACTGCGGGTAATAAAACGCAAGGTACTTTTTCAGGGAGAGCTTGTTTTGGGGAACAGCAATGCGGTTTACATTGTTTTCGTTAAAGTACTGTTTGTTCGTGACCGCCATCAGGTTGGTGATCCATGTTGTGTTGGTACGGGCAAAGTGATACTCTTCCGCCAGATTGGGGTTCTGGTCGCAATGGAAGATCATGTCGATCTCGCCCGATTTCAGCGCATCCAGTTCTGCTTCCTTGCTGTCATAGCCGACCAGCTGGAATTCCAGTTCCTGATTGCCCAGACAATCTGCTGCAAACTGAATATAGTCCGTGATTGCCCCGGTAAGCTTCCCGGTGGCAGGGTCAAAGGTGCTGACGCCGCTGTCGCTCGTCAGAAAGCCCATCCTGATCGCGCCATGCTCTGTGAGCCACGCCTTTTCCTCCCCCGTAAGGATGGGCGTATAATCCATTGAGAAATATCTTTTGTACAGATCTGCCGTATAAAAAGGAGCCTCGTCCTCCACCGCGCGCATCGCACTGTCCAGTTCTTCCTTGAGATCAGGCCGGTTTTTGTTGATCGCATAGTAGATGCCGGATTCTCCCACACGGGTTATGGTCGAGATGCCACGCTCTGCCCAGAAGGATTCTTCCAGAGAGACAAAGCAGTCGATCTCGTGGTTTGCCAGTTTTTGCTTTACATCCTCGTTGTTGGAGACGTTGACGTGTTCCGTTTTCAGGCCGTATTTTTCTTCCCACTCGGTCAGCATCACTTCCGGCTCCGTTCCCATCAGAACGCCGATCTTTTTGCCGTTCAGCGTTTTGAAATCGGAGGCGGAGATGTCTGCGCGTGAGAGATCGGCGTAGAGGTAATATTTTTCCACTCCCATCGGCTCGTCTGAAAACAGCATCTCCCCGGCGCGGTCCTCCGTGTAGGAAATATCGCCCATGATGTCGATCTCGCCGTTTTCGAGCTTTTCAAAGCAGTCTGACCAGTCGCAGGTCACATACTCAAACTGCCAGCCCGTATAGCCGGATAAGGTCTCCAGCAATTCGTAGCCGTAGCCTTTTCTTGCGCCTTTCTCGTTGACATTGTTGAAAGTATCCTCAAACGAGCCGACACGGACGACCTTTGCAGGGGCGGTCTCTGCGGCAGCTTTCACAGGGAGCACGACTGACAGCAATAGCAGCAGGCTCAGCATCACACAGGCGCTTTTCCGCATTAAGGTCTGCATGGTTTCGCTCATTCCAGAGTTTTTCATTTTATCCAATCTTTCTCCGCCCCAGACGGTCTCATTCCGGCTTTATTTTCACTTCACCGATTTCAGGAAGGTGCTTGCAATATCATTCTCGTTCTGCTGTCAGCAGCTTTTTGAATATATACCATTATATAGTATACATTGTAACATTATAGCAAAAGCGTTTCAAGAATTTTTTCTCGTAAAGAGCACTTATTTTTACGACACGTCTTTATCCCCTACTGACAAAAGACCGTTACAGCAAAAATACAGCAATGACAACAAAAAAGCGAGCAGTCTTTTCAGGTCACCCGCTTATGAAAAGCTATCTGTTATTCATGATTTGCGGCAAGCTTTTCTGCCAATTTGCGCATAGCGTTTCTGGTTGCCGTCATAAGTCAGCAGCATTTCACGCATAAGACTATTACCATAATCAGACGTGCAACGCCTTCCGCCCCCGATTTCAGGAGTCATTCACCGCAACGGCAGTCAAGCCGATGATCACATTCTTCGGTGTGCTGTACTTCCATCAGCTGTTGCATCACATCCCGTGCTCTGTGATAATTCGGCTGCAATATAGACAGCTGTCTTGCAATGCGGTATACTCTAATCAGATCAACATTGTTACCGTTGTAGAGTTGGGAGACATCTGCACCGGATTTACAAAAGCACGCCAGAAAAGTATTCTCGGCGATGATGAATATGGCGGACGCATCTCCCGGAGCGTCAGTCAGATGGAGCACGACGAGCAAAACGGCATGGACCCGGCAGACATCGGACGGTACATTGCCGGCATTGTGGAGAAAAAGAAACCCGCCGTCGTTTATGTTGCCGGTGCACAGTATAAATTCCTGAGCCTGCTGTGCAAGCTTCTGCCCGCTGCTGCGCGCGGAAAGATCGTAGGGAAAATATACGGGTAACAGGCGCAGCGCTCCGCAAAGTACATCTTGACAAAGTTTCCAGAATATCGTATTATCTCTCCAGAAAAGTCGCCAACGGGCGGCTTTTCATAAGGCAGGAAGTTAGTTATCACCAACATTTAGGATCTTCGTTTTGAAACTGTGACGGAGACGCTCGCTCTGCACTGCCGTGCAGCAACACAAAAATCAACAAGAGAAGATGATGAAAAAACTCTTAAAAGCATTCTGGATCGTACTGGGCTTTCTTTGCATGGTTCTGGGCACCGTGGGAATCGTGCTCCCCATTCTGCCCACCGTCCCCTTCTACATGGCAACCCTGCTCTGCTTTGCGAAAAGCTCCCAAAAACTGCACGATTGGTTCGTAGGTACGAACTTATATAAAAAACATCTGGACAGCTTCGTTCAGAAAAAAGCCATGACCGCCGGAACAAAATGCAAGATCATCGCAATGGTCACCGCTGTTATGGCCATCGGCTTTCTATGCATGAAAAATGCGCCCATCGGCAGGGTCTGCATTGCCGTGGTGTGGGTCTGTCATTTGCTGTACTTCACCCTGCGGGTCAAGACCATAAAGCCTGCGGAACAGAAACCGGAGAACGCAGAGTAATTGCCTTCCACTGGGGCATTCATGTTCCGCTTCGCTCTACAAACGCGAAGTTATCACTCTGGCAATTCCATTTCATCATTCATTTTTACAAATCCATACTTTTCATACAATGGTCGTCCCATCTCAGTTGCTTCTAATGAAATAGCTGTAATACCCTTGCTTTTAGTATCTCTAATCAGCATATCTAATGTTTTATAAGCAATTCCCAGTCTTCGATATTCAGGATCAGTATACATATTCATGATATAAGCCTTGTTTCCATTTGGATTGTGGTAAGTCGGCATTACTTGAAAAAAACTAACACCACCAGCCCCTACAAAACGATTTCCGTCAAAAACCAAATATGCAATATGAGAGCCGTCACAAAGCGCTTTTTGATAATAATTATAGGATCGTCTTTCAACTTCGCTCATATCCGTATCAGCAGAAAGTTTATTAGCCGCTCTTAACACCTCTATTCTCGTTTTTGTCAATATATCGATATCTTCAAGCGTTGCTCTCTTGTATTTTAAATTCATATCGCATTCTCTCCCGCAATTCCTAGTTTTCCCACTCAGTATATCACGCTTTTCGTTCTTATTTTATCTGCGGTGTATCCTTTCGCTGCCGGGTGGATTTCAGATATTCCAGCAGTGTCCGGCTCACCACCGAGCTTGCCGTCTTGGAAAACGCCAGCCCCAGCGTCCGGCAGCAGGCAGGCTCCAGCGGGCGGGACACCACACCGGGGCAGCCGAATGCCTGCATCACCAGCTCCTGCGAGATGGTCACGCCCAGCCCGCTGCGCACGAACGCCATGATGAGGGTATCGTCCCGGAAGCTGTAAAAAATATTCGGCTTCACCGGGCATTTGAGCATCAGGTGCTGGATGTCGTTATCACAGCCGGGCGTTTCGATGATGAGCGGATACTGAAACAGCTGCGGCAGGGTCACACTGGAATGTGCAGCCAGCGGATGCCCCTCCGGGAACACAGCGCGCGACGGGTCGTCCCGGAGCGGGTAGAATTTCCCGGATCTCATCATAGTTGCCGTCCAGAATTTCAATCTTCACCTTCGGGTAGTTTTCCTTGATATAATGCACGACTTCCGGCATCCAGAGCGTGGTGATGCTGGAAATGCTGCCCACCCGCAACTTGCCCTCCACCTTGTGGTTGATATTGAACGCCGCCTGCCGCAGCCGGGTCTTCTGGTTTGCCAGTTCCCGGATATAGGGCAAAAGACGTGTTCCGTTATCGGTCAGGGTCACGCCCCGGTTGATGCGGGCGAACAGCTGCACCCCCAGTTCTTCTTCCAGCCCTGCCATCATCTGGCTGATGCCGGATTGGGTATAGTTCAGTGCCTCCGCTGCTTTGGAAAAGCTGCCTGTTTCGCATACCTTCAAAAATATCTCGTATCGGTCTTTCTGTTCCCGCATCGCAAACACTCCATAAGTAAAATTTATAGGTCGTAGTAATTTTATTGTGTTTACTGATATGATACTTCATGCTATCCTATATTACAATAGTTCGTCGCAAGATAAACAAGATGCCTGCTCCAAGCAGCATCTTTGCGACACGCAATCCAGCCGTTGTTGCCAACGAATCAAAATGCTGGATTGCAGTTAGGATAGGAGTTTGAGAATCATGGAAAAGAAATCAAGCAGCTTCTCCGGACAAATCGGATTTGTCCTTGCTGCCGCCGGAAGTGCGGTGGGTGTCGGCAACCTGTGGCGGTTCCCGTACCTTGCCGCAAAGGATGGCGGCGGTTTGTTTTTGCTGGTGTATCTGGTGCTGGTGCTGACCTTTGGCTTCACCCTGCTCACCTCGGATATCGCCATCGGACGCCGCACCAAGCAAAGTGCCATCCGCGCCTACGAGACCATGCGCCCCAAGTGGAAATTTCTCGGCATCCTCACCTTTCTGGTGCCGGTTCTGATCATGACCTACTATGCCGTCATCGGCGGGTGGATCACGAAATATGCGGTGGTCTACCTCACCGGGCAGTCTGCCGCCGCTGCCGAGGACGGCTATTTCACCAGCTTTATCACCTCGCCGGTGTCGCCCGTGGTGTTCGCTCTGCTGTTCATGGGCGTAACAGCTTTCATCGTGTACAACGGCGTGGAGGGCGGCATTGAGCGGGTGTCACGCTACATGATGCCCATTTTGCTGGTGCTGGTGGTCGTGATCGCGGGCTACGCCCTCACCCTGCGCCACGAGGACGCCTCCGGGCAGATGCGCACCGGTCTGGAAGGTCTGCGCTACTACCTGACCCCGCATATGGAAGGGCTGACCGTCAGCCGCTTTTTGCAGATTTTGCTGGACGCCATGAGCCAGCTGTTCTTCTCTCTCAGCGTGTCCATGGGTATTATGATCACCTACGGTTCCTACGTCAAACCGGACGTAGACCTGAACAAAGCGGTGAATCAGATCGAGATTTTTGATACCGGCGTGGCTCTGCTGGCCGGTGCTATGATCATCCCCGCCGTGTATGTGTTCTCCGGCACCGAGGGCATGAGCGCAGGCCCCAGCCTGATGTTCGTCTCTCTGCCCAAGGTGTTTGCCGCCATGGGCAAGGCCGGTACTTTCGTGGGCATCCTGTTCTTCGTCACCGCTATTTTTGCCACCCTGACCTCCTGCATCTCGGTGCTGGAATCCATCACCGCCAACTGCATGGAGATCTTCCACTCGGGCCGCAAAAAGACGGTGCTTGTGCTGACGGTCATTTATCTGGCCGCTTCCGCCATCATTGCGCTGGGTTACAGCATTTTCTATTTTGAGGTACAGCTGCCCAACGGCTCTGCGGCTCAGCTGCTGGATATCATGGACTACGTCAGCAACAGCGTCATGATGCCTTTCATTGCCCTGCTGTCCACCATCCTGATCGGCTGGGTCATGACGCCGGATTACGTCATTGACGAGATGCAGCGGGGCGGCGAGACCTTCCGCCGCAAGAAGCTCTACCGGGTGATGATCCGCTATGTTGCCCCGGTGATGATGCTGGTGCTGTTTTTGCAGTCCACCGGGATCCTTGCTTAAAAGGCTGCTCCTCCATGTATCAGGACGTAAACTTCTGGCATTTCCACGGAAATTGACGCCATTGAGGGTGCATATAAGTACCGGAAAGACTGATGATGCCAGTTTTAGCGGATGGTTCTGCGGAGCCATCCGTTTTTTCTTGTTCAGATCGCATTTTTTCTGTTTTCTCTTGACGATGCCCCGCCAATGGAGTAGGATGGTGCTGCAAAAACGAATTGCAAAAGAGGAGTT
>ENA-ORLD01000220-ORLD01000220.1-human-gut-metagenome-genome-assembly--contig:-NODE-220-length-12119-cov-5.77835_pt1 | contig 12119 bp, 8 predicted proteins | sample MGYA00243067_ERZ508824 | MGnify/ENA primary metagenome ERZ508824 (study PRJEB26277, sample SAMN04329789) | human gut metagenome | biome: human-associated habitat | host: Homo sapiens | place: USA... | reverse complement strand
GCGCACATGAGGGTGTGCCCCCTGCTGCGTTCCCGGTCTCCCGGTTTTCTTAGTCATGCCATGACACTGAATTACGCAGTCTTTCCTGTATAAAGCTGATAATACTTTCCCTTCTTTGCAATCAGCTCATCATGACTTCCCCTCTCAATAATGCGTCCCTGCTCCAAAACCATAATGCAGTCGCTGTTTCTGACAGTAGAAAGCCTGTGTGCGATAACAAATGTGGTGCGGCCATGCATGAGCTTATCCATGCCGTCCTGAACAATACGCTCGGTACGTGTATCAATTGAGCTTGTAGCCTCATCGAGGATGAGCACAGGCGGATCGGCGATAGCGGCACGCGCAATGGCTAGAAGCTGGCGCTGGCCCTGGCTTAGGTTTGCACCGTCACCTGTCAGTATAGTATTGTAGCCGTCAGGAAGCTGGCGGATAAATGTATCGGCGTTTGCCAGGCGGGCAGCTGCGTATACTTCATCATCTGTGGCATCAAGCTTGCCGTAGCGGATGTTTTCCATGACAGTAGCTGTGAAAAGGTGGGTATCCTGCAAAACAATGCCAAGAGAGTGGCGCAGTTCAGCCTTTTTAATCTTGTTTATATTGATGCCGTCATATCTTATTTTGCCGTCTGCTATATCGTAGAAGCGGTTGATAAGGTTAGTGATGGTAGTCTTTCCAGCTCCGGTGGTGCCGACAAAGGCAATCTTCTGACCGGGTGTTGCAAAAAGATCCACATCGTGCAGTACAATTTTCTCAGGCACATATCCGAAATCCACATCGTCAAATACCACATCGCCCTCGAGTTTTTTGTAGTCCACAGCGCCGTCGGCCTGATGAGTATGCTTCCATGCCCATAAGCCGGTGTGCTCAGGTGTTTCAGTGAGTTTTCCGTTTTCTTCCCTAGCATTTACCAGTGTGACATAGCCCTCGTCAGTCTCAGGCGTTTCATCGAGCAGTGAGAAGATACGGTCGCATCCGGCAAGTGCCATGATGATACTGTTGAACTGCTGGCTGACCTGCGAGATAGGCATGTTAAAGCTCTTGTTAAAGGTCAGAAAGCTCGCAAGCTTACCAAGGGTCAGACCGCCAAAGCCTGAAAGAGCCATAACACCGCCGGCAAGAGCGCAGAGCACGTAGCTTAGATTTCCAATCTGTGCGTTTACAGGACCGAGCATGTTGGAGTACATGTTGGCATTGTAGGCGCTTTCAAAGAGTTCATCGTTTATTTTGTCGAAGGCTTCAATATTTTCCTGCTCGTGGGTAAATACCTTGACTACCTTCTGGCCGTTGAGCATTTCCTCGATGAAGCCGTTAACCTTGCCGAGGTCGCGCTGCTGAGCGAGGAAATAGCGGCTGGAGAAGCCTGCAAATTTCTTTGTCACGACAGTTGTTACAATTACCATCACGATAGTTAGTACGGTGAGCGGAATATTTAATATGACCATTGAAACAAAAACGCTCACAACAGTGATAGCGCTGTTAAGTATCTGCGGAAGACTCTGGCTGATGAGCTGGCGGAGTGTATCGATATCGTTTGTATAAATTGACATGATATCGCCGTGCGCATGTGAGTCAAAGTATCGGATTGGCAGATCCTGCATATGGGAAAAGAGCTCAACACGCAGGTTCTTAATGGTGCCCTGTGATACGTAGATCATTATTTTGCTGTATGCAAACGTACTAATGACGCCGATACCGTAGAATACGGCGACCCTTCCCATTGCTGCAAGGAGTGGTCCGTAGTCGGGACTTCCTGTCTTAAGCAGTGGTACTATATAGTCATCAATCAAATTTTTGGTAAACATGGTTCCCTGCACATTTGCAAGTACACTGACAAAGATACATATCACAACAATTATGCAGGCCGGTAAATATTTCTTGAAAATAAATCCCATGAGGCGCGCAAAAAGCTTACCGGGATTTTTAATTTTGGGTTTTGGACCTCGTGGTCCTCTTGGTCCTGGCATCAGGCAGCACCTCCTTCATCAAAGTCTCCTCCGCCGGTTGTCTGGGTAGCGTAACCATCGCGGGAGTTTTCATTATCTTTAAGCAGTTTTTCGTGAGTGTCAATGCCGTCCACTTTTCCGTCATTCATCACGATGATACGGTCAGCATCCATGACTGATGAGATACGCTGTGCGATGATGAGCTTAGTGGTTCCCGGTATTGTTTTTGCGAGGGCAGCACGGATTTTTGAATCTGTTGCTGTATCTACAGCCGAGGTACTGTCATCGAGTATGAGTATCCTTGGCTTTTTAAGCAGAGCTCTTGCGATACACAGACGCTGCTTCTGGCCACCGGATACGTTGGTTCCGCCCTGCTCTATGTAGGTGTTGTACTTGTCAGGGAAGGACTCGATAAAGTCATCGGCGCATGCCATTTTGCAGGCCTCAATACACTCATCTGTGGTAGCGTTTTTGTCACCCCAGCGCAGATTTTCGAGTATGGTGCCCGAGAAAAGCACGTTCTGCTGGAGCACGACAGCGACCTTGTTTCTGAGAGTGTCCATATCGTATTCACGCACATCGTGGCCCCCGACGATTACAGAGCCTGTGTCTGTGTCGTAGAGACGGCTTATCAGGTTTACAAGGGAAGATTTCGAGCTTCCGGTTCCTCCTATGATGCCGATGGTCTCACCAGATTTTATGTCTAGATTTATATCTGACAGAACCGGAGTTTCAGCGGTGTCTGAATATCTGAAGGTTACATGCTTAAAGCTTATGCTTCCGTCAGGTACATCGTAAAGCGGCTCCTTAGGATTGTGCAGTGTGCTCTGTTCATTTAATACCTCGCTGATTCGTCTTGCGGATGCGAGTGAGAGTGAAATCATTACAAACACCATCGAGAGCATCATGAGGTTCATCAGAATATTCATGCAATAGGTGAGAAGAGCCATCAGATCACCTGTAGTGAGAGTGCTGCTTACCACCATATGAGCTCCGAGCCAGCTTATTAACAGGATGCAGGCATACACTGTAAACTGCATGAGAGGAGAGTTGTATACCACAAGGCTTTCTGCCTTCACAAATACGTCGTAGATATTCTGTGCTGCCTTTGAAAAACGTTTCTTCTCATAATCCTCACGGACGTATGCCTTTACAACGCGGATAGCGGATACGTTTTCCTGTACGCTTTCATTCAGGTCATCATAGCGCTTGAAGGCTCTGTCGAAGTATTTCATGGCCGCCTTACTGATGAAAAGCAGTAAAGCTCCAAGCACAATGACAGCGATTAAGTATATTGTCGCAAGGCGAGGGCTGATGAAAAATGACATAGCCATCGCACATATTATGGACGCAGGGGCTCTCATAGCCATGCGAAGCAGCATCATGTAAGCATTCTGGATGTTGGTCACATCGGTTGTCATACGTGTGACAAGACTCGCGGATGAGAATCTGTCGATATTTGCAAAGGAAAAGGTCTGGATATTGCGAAACATTGCAGCACGCAGATTCTTTCCAAAGCCCATGGCGGCCTTTGCACCATATTTTGCACCGAGACATCCTGTCAAAAGACCAAACAGTGCTGCGACAATCATCCACACACCCATGATATAGATATGCCTTGTGTCGCCCATATTGACACCGTTGTCGATGATTGATGCCATGAGAAGAGGGATTATGGTATCCACAGCCACCTCAAGCAGCATGAAAACAGGTGTCGCAATCGAAGCCCATTTGTATTCCTTTATTTGGGCACCTAGTGTTTTTAACATATGTTTTGTCCTTTCTTCTTATATTTATATTTGATTAAAACAAACTTCCCACATTTATGGTAATGTGGTTAACTAAAAAAATACTTGCATTTAATTAGTTAGTGTGCTAACTATATTATAGATATACTTTTTTTATTGTCAAGAAAAATCTATGAAAGGATTTCAGATATGAAGGAGTTTACACCGGATAAATACTTAGGACACAAGATAAACCGCATCAGCAGGAGCATAGACAGATATTTTGACAGAAAAAGGTGCAGTAAAACAGAATGTATACCGCGAAGCCAGGGTATGATGATTGGATATATAATGGATAATCAGGGCCAAAATATATTTCAAAAGGATATCGAAGCAAAGTTTCATCTGTCAGGAGCCACAGTGACAAATATGCTTAAAAGTCTTGAAAAAAACGGCTATATCGTGCGCACACCTATGGAAAATGATGCAAGGCTTAAGAGGATTGAGCTGACGCAAAAAGCACTGGACCACGAAAACAGGGTGAGGGAAAATATAATGGTAATAGAGGAAGCCATGCACGAAGGCTTTTCTAAGGAAGAGTTTAACATGATGCTGGTCTTTTTGGACAGAGTGATTGACAATATGGAAAAGCTTAACAAGTAACAAAATAATTACAGAGTTGAAAAAGTAGCATAAATATTGTGGCTTTTTTTGTGCAATAAGTCAAAATGCTACAAAATATTGTTGAGCGTATTGACATAGCAACAATATCTTGTATAATTTAGAGTGTCATCAAAAGACAGATGCACAGATTTGTATTAAATAATATGGCATTTTATATGTAGCTATATCGTAATTGTTTGGTGAAAAGCCCGCTTTAGATTGACGGGCTGTGACATGAATTAATGATTACACCTCATTTATAGCTGCATATTTTGTGCCATTACACATGATAAAATACATATATATAGTATATAGGTTGAGCAATGACACTATATATAGGGTGACAGATTTTATGGCATATAGTATACAGAGAGGAGAAATTTACATGAAAATCATCAAGCGAAGCGGCAGTGAGGACATATTTGATGCAGCTAAAATTGTGGCTGCCATTAGAAAGGCAAACGATTCAGTGCTAGACTATGAGAAGCTTACTGCTGATCAGATTGAGGAAATTGCAAGCAATGTGGAGACCGCATGTGAGAACATGAAGCGCTCTCCAAGCGTTGAGGAAATACAGGATATGGTAGAGAACCAGCTCATGAACAAGCGTGCCTTTACCGTAGCCAGAAACTACATCACTTACAGATACAAGAGAGCCATCGTCCGTAAGTCAAACTCTACGGACCAGCAGATTCTTAGCCTTCTTGAGTGCAATAACGAGGAGGTAAAGCAGGAAAACTCCAACAAGAATCCTACTGTAAACAGCGTGCAGCGTGACTACATGGCAGGTGAGGTGAGCAAGGATATCACACGCCGTTTCCTGCTTCCTGAGGATATAGTGGAGGCTCATGAGAAGGGGCTTATCCATTTCCACGATGCAGATTATTTTGCACAGCATATGCACAACTGCTGTCTTGTAAACCTTGAGGACATGCTTCAGAACGGCACAGTAATCAGTGAGACTATGATTGACACACCAAAGAGCTTTTCAACAGCCTGCAACATTGCTACACAGGCTATCGCACAGATTGCCAGCTCACAGTATGGTGGACAGAGTATCTCGCTTGCACATCTGGCACCATTTGTACAGGTCAGTCGTGAGAAGTTCAGAAAGCAGGTGCAAAAGGAATTCGAGAGCGTAGGCCTTGATTTAGATGAAGAAAAAATCAACGAGGTAGCAGAGCTCCGTGTCAAGGAGGAAATCAACCGTGGTGTGCAGATGATTCAGTATCAGGTCATCACACTCATGACTACAAACGGACAGGCACCGTTTATCACAGTATTCATGTACCTGAATGAGGTATCCGATCCGCAGACAAAGGCAGATCTTGCCGCAATCATTGAGGAGATGCTGCACCAGAGAATAAAGGGTGTAAAGAACGAAAAGGGTGTATATATCACACCGGCATTCCCTAAGCTCATATATGTGCTTGAGGATGATAATATCACAGAGGATTCAAAGTACTGGAATCTCACAGTGCTCGCGGCACAGTGCTCTGCAAAGAGAATGGTGCCTGACTATATTTCAGAGAAGGTCATGAAGGAGCTTAAGGACGGAGATGTGTATACATGCATGGGCTGCCGTTCATTCCTCACAGTGGACAGATGCTCACAGACAGCGGGCAATGTGGCACATGCCGAGAACTTTGATCCAAACAAGCGTAAATACTATGGACGTTTCAACCAGGGTGTTGTCACCTTAAATCTCGTTGATGTGGCATGCTCATCAGAAAAGGATGAGGAAAAATTCTGGAAGATACTTGATGAGAGACTTGAGCTGTGTCATAGAGCACTTATGTGCAGACATAAGAGGCTTCTTGGTACCAAATCCGATGTAGCACCGATTCTCTGGCAGAACGGAGCACTTGCACGTCTGAAAAAGGGAGAGGTTATAGACCCATTATTATTTAACGGATACTCAACAATCTCACTCGGCTATGCAGGACTTTGTGAGTGTGTACGCTATATGAAGGGAGTATCACACACAGAGCCAAAAGAGGGAACACCGTTTGCACTTAAGGTAATGCAGCGCTTAAACGATGCATGTGAGCAGTGGAAAAAGGAGTCAAACATCGATTTCAGTATATATGGCACACCGCTTGAGTCTACCACCTATAAGTTCGCGAAGTGCTTACAGAAGCGCTTTGGAATCATAAAGGGTGTTACCGACAAGAACTATATTACAAACAGCTACCATGTGCATGTAACAGAGCAGATTAATGCATTTGACAAGCTAAAGTTTGAGTCCCAGTTCCAGAAGCTGTCTCCGGGTGGCGCTATCAGCTACGTTGAGGTACCAAACATGCAGGACAATATCCCTGCAGTGCTTTCAGTAATGCAGTACATTTACGACAATATCATGTACGCAGAGCTGAATACAAAGAGCGACTATTGCCAGGTATGCGGCTACGACGGAGAAATCAAAATCGTAGAGGAAGAGGGCTCAGGCAAGCTTATCTGGGAGTGCCCACACTGTGGCAATCGTGACCAGAACAAGATGAGTGTAGCCCGCCGTACATGCGGCTATATCGGCACACAGTTCTGGAATCAGGGAAGAACCCAGGAGATTAAAGAGCGAGTGCTTCATCTGTAGAAGTTAAAGGAATTGTATTTGAGACAGACCATTTCAGCACATTTGCCTTTGTAAAGGTAAATACCAATGCAGGTACTAAAGCAGCTCTTCTAAAAGCACAACATAAAGCATAAAAAAAATAAAACCGTCGTACCGGGCCGTAAATGGCAGGGTACGACGGTTTTACTTATGTTTTTAAATGATTAATTACTTTAATTATTCATCAAACTTTTCGGCTTTATCGAAGAGCTCATAAACCTCTTTTGAAGGCTCATTTGTGCAAAGTGTCACAACAACGGCTGCGATAAGTCCTAAAACAAATCCCGGCAGCAGCTCGTAGATTCCGGTTGATGTGAGGAATGCATACCACAATATATCAACGGCAGCACCTGTTATGATTCCTGCAACAGCACCCTTGAAGTTAAAGCGCTTCCAGAAGAGGCTGAGCATGATTGCAGGTCCAAAGGCAGCTCCAAAGATACCCCATGCATTGGAAACAAGTGCCATGATAGAGCCGGCATTAGGGTTTGAAGCGATGATGAGTGCTGCAACAGAGATTCCAAGAACGACAATACGGCCGGTCCACATCATCTCTTTGTCATTTGCCTTACCTTTTCTGATGACAGGCTTGTACACATCACTCGAGAAAGCAGATGAAGCAGCAAGCAGCTGGCTGTCTGCGGTACTCATGGAAGCGGCAAGCACTGCTGAGAGGAGTATACCTGAGATAACACCCGGGAAAATCTTTCTTACAATCTGTATGAAAACAAGAGAGTTTTCATTGATTGATTCGTCAAAGCCAAGGAAAAGTCTTCCGATTACTCCGATTAAAGTCGCAAAAAATACAATAAGCAGAGTCCATGTGATTCCGATTTTTGCTGATTTTTTCAAATCCTTCTGTGATTTGATTTACATGAATCTGATTATGATATGTGGCATACCAAAGTAACCAAGTCCCCATGCCAGTCCTGACACGATATCCTGCCAGCTTGAGAATGGATTTAAGTAACCGCCCGGGAGTGATGACATAGATGATGTATCAAGCATAAATGCTGCAAAAATCGGTGCTATAAACATAGAACCAAGCACGAGCATGCCCTGGAAAAAATCGGTCCAGCATACAGCCGAGAAGCCTCCGAGGAAAGTATAGCCTACGATGACAACTGCTGCAAGATACATGGCAATCTGTGGATCCATTCCTATTACAGTGTGGAAAAGAGTACCGCATGCCTTTACGCTTGATGCCGCATAAATAGTGTATGCAACCAAAAACACAATTGCACATATCACCTGCAGTGCAAGTGATTTGGACAGGAATCTGTTGGTCAGATACTGCGGAATGGTGATTGAGTCGTTTGCTACAATCGAGAATTTTCTCAGTCTAGGGGCCTCTAGCAGCCAGCTTATAGTGTAGCCGATTGCAAGTCCTACAGGAATCCATACCTGACCTAAGCCCAGTGCATAGATAGAAGTAGGAAGTCCCATGAGTACCCATGCACTCATGTCTGAGGCTCCGGCTGACAGCGCCGCAACCCATGGTCCCATCTCACGTCCGCCGAGGAAGTAGGTCTTTTCTCCGCCGTTTCTGTTTTTCACGAAGAAGAAGATACCGATACCCAGCATGCACAGCAGATAGACGATAAATACAATAATTTCTGATGTTTTCATTTGTAGTACCTCTTTAATAGTTTATTTAGTAACCATGCTACCACGTTAGTGTGATAAAGGCAAGAAAAACTTTCTCTTGACGAATACCCTGCGTTGACATATCATAGTATATAAGTGAAAGGGAGTAGCCGGCACGAAAGTGCTTACTTATCCGTCAGTACGATTGCTCATACATATCATACATATATGACAGCAATCCGGAGAGTGATTAAATGGCGAGACTTTTGTTGTTTTATACAGCAGAAGTGTCGCCTTTTTTGTATATAAAAGCCTTCTGCTGATAAGACATAGATGTATCTATCAATTAATCAGGCATCCTTAAAAAGGACAGCAGAAGGAGGAAAATTATGATTTTTGTAGCAATTTTACTGCTTATAGCAGGCTTTGTAGCACTGGTGAAGGGCGCGGATGTGTTTGTGGATGGAGCGGCGGCACTCGCCGGGAAATTTGGTATTCCGCAGCTTGTGATTGGACTGACGATTGTGGCGATGGGTACGTCGCTGCCTGAGGCTGCAGTCAGCATCACTGCAGGAATAAAGGGTAATGCGGGGATTACAGTCGGCAATATTGTCGGCAGCAATATACTAAATATCCTTATAATCCTGGGAGTGACGGCACTCATCACAAATGTAGCCATACAAAAAACCACCTTCAAATACGAGATACCGTACATGCTTCTTATCACAGCGGTGCTTCTCGTGATGGGAATGACAGGCAATGAAATCACATTCATTGAGGGTGTTATACTGTGGATTTTATTTATTGCATATCTGCTTTATTTGTATATTCTGGCAAAAAAGGGCAATGACAGCAGTGATGAGCAGTCGGTAAAGCTATATCCGGTATGGAAATGTCTGCTCTTTATTGTGCTGGGCGGTGTGTGCGTCGTAATTGGAAGCCAGTTTGTTGTAAACGGTGCCACGACCATAGCAAGAGCCTGCGGCATGAGTGAGCGCTTTATCGGACTGACAATCGTTGCATTCGGCACATCTCTTCCGGAGCTTGTTACATCTGTTTCAGCAGCACGCAAGGGAAATGCCGGTATAGCGATTGGAAATATAGTCGGCAGCAATATTTTCAATATACTCTTTGTAATCGGAACAGTAGCTCTCATTTGTCCGGTGCCGTTTGAGAGCAGGTTTGTGATTGATACAGTTGTGGCAATACTGTGCGGTGTGCTCCTGTGGGGCGGTACGATAAGACATAAAGAGCTTAGAAAGCCATGTGGAGTGGTGATGCTGCTTTGCTATGCGGCATATTTTGTATATTTGGCAGCTATGTAATGATGTATTTTTTTGAATTGCGATGACTGTGTTTAAAAAGAGTGTGATGAAGAGATAATAATTAAATTTAGCAAACTGTCAATAATTGTGCACACAAATCGACATTTTGACATTAAAATGATTGAGATTTCACGCTAAATATAAATAATTAATTAAAAATAGCACTCTTACTTGACAAGTGCTAATTGCAGGTGTATAACGTAGTCAGAACGAACGGAAGGAAGCGATTATAATGGATAAAAACCCAAAGCATCCATTGAAGAAAAAGAATAAGGCAGATGCAAAGAAGCATCAGAAGCATGTATACGAATAGCGCTTCCACTAAGGAATACTATCCAGTAAGCACAATGTACCCCAGCCCGTCACAGGGTTGGGGTATTTTGTATTTTTGGAAGTGTTTTCAGAGACTGCCCTTGAGGCAGATGTAAATACATTTTCACCGGCACCTTTTATGAGAGAGGCTTTAAGCTTGTCGCCATACATATAGAGGTCATTTCCACGCACAATTCCCCATTCCATCAGAAGCGCAGCCGCACCGGTCACAAACGGTGCAGCCATGGATGTCCCTGTTTTTGAAGTGTAGCCTCCGGTGTTTGAGCATGAAATAATGTCTACACCGGGCGCAATGATATCAGGCTTTATGCTGTCAAAGGCCCAGGTATAGCCTCGGCCGGAAAAGGCGGCTGTGCGGTTTGTTCGGCTGTCATAGGCTCCGACAGATATGACATTTTGAGCGGTTGAGGGGATGGTCAGGGTGATATCAGGCGATGCATGGATAAATGAGGTCTGTGCATTGCGCAGAGCACCTGACGGCAGCCATATATCCCATGAGCCGTCCTTTACAGATATGGGTTCAAGTGATATTTTCCAGATGCCGGGTGAGATGTATTCCGATCCCATGAGTTCAATGAATATTTCCTGAAAGGGAGAGTAGGGAGAGGGACCGCCGCCTGTTATATATATGTCTGTCCCATCGAGATTGTATCTGTATGTAAAGCCCTTTGCCTGATTGGTAATTGTATCGGGAATCTCCAGCATATCATTATTTGGTGCACTAATGCGCAGCTGTATCTCATCCCAGTATTTTTTCCATAAATCAATGGAAAGAGACGGCTCAGGATAGCCTATCGCAAGCTCTGCATCGGCAGGATACGAGCTGCCGTTTGCATGACCAAAGCCGGCTCCATCGTTACCTGAGCCGACTGAGACAGCGCAGCGGTAGTTTCCTGCTATATAGTCCAGGTATGCTTCAAGCAGTGAGGTGCCGCTGTGCGAGCCGTTGCTTGTGCCAAAGCTTAGGTTTATGGCGATAGGCATGTTCATATCGATTGATTTTCTTATGCAAAAGTCTACTGCCAGCATAATCTGCGTGGTTGTGGGAAAGCTGGCACCGCCTGAAGTTTTGAGTTTTACGATTATAAGAGTGCTTTCATAAGCAACACCGCGGTATTTTGTGTTTTGTTCATTATCATTACCATTTCCGTTTCCGGCAGCGATTCCTGCTACATGAGTGCCGTGCCCGGATATGTCGATGCTTGGGCAGATGCGCTGCATTTCTAAGCTGTTTTCTGCATTTATGGCTTTGGTGATTGTATCGCGGTCATATAAGGTGCCGAAAGGGATGATATCGCTGTGTGAGGAATCATCGGAAACAGTCTGGTCCCACAGATAGGCGATTCTGCTTACACCATCCTGTATAAAAGCCGGATGGGCATAGTAAATTCCGGAGTCGATAATGCCTACGAGCACACCTTTTCCGGTCAGATTATATGGATTGGTGTGTACGGGAGTGATGCATGAGGCCTGAGAGCCCTCGTACACATCGTAGTTAAACTGCTTTGGCTTTTCCATATATATGATTTCATCGCACAGGGCAACGGTATTTACAAGTGATTTCTCAATTACGAGCACCGCATAGTTTCCGAGCAGCCTCGTGATGAGTACAGAAGGATACTTTTCTTTTATTTTTTCGATGTCACCGACATATTTTACTATCACTTCCCAGCTATCACTCTCCGGCAGATAGCCGCTTGAAAGCCCTCCCTCTTTTCCAAGTTCATAAGGGGTGGACAACAGGGCGGCGGACAGCTGTGGAGAAATTTTCTCACTAAATGCTATTTCCATACTAACCTCCATTTTTTATTAGTAAAATATTAAAAAAATCTTAAAAGACAGATGCAATATATATTTGGTATGATTATGTCATAAAAGTAACTATTCAGAATCACCCCACGCACATTCGCAAAACCGCACGATACTCGTG
>ENA-ORLD01000219-ORLD01000219.1-human-gut-metagenome-genome-assembly--contig:-NODE-219-length-12129-cov-5.73787_pt1 | contig 12129 bp, 9 predicted proteins | sample MGYA00243067_ERZ508824 | MGnify/ENA primary metagenome ERZ508824 (study PRJEB26277, sample SAMN04329789) | human gut metagenome | biome: human-associated habitat | host: Homo sapiens | place: USA... | reverse complement strand
ACGCCTGCCCAGCCTGCATGATAAGTGCCCTCCTGCCCGCACCGGGCAACGCTGCCGGGCTGGGCTGCGGCATGGCGCTTTGCCAGCGCAAGGCCGGTATCCGTAAAGGCAAGGTAGGCGCAGGTCATACCGGCTCTCCTTTGCGAAACTCGGTGGTAAAGGCGGGGTCGTACAGCTTGCTGCGCTCGTACTGTGTGCCGAGAAAATCTCCCACTACGATAAGCGCCGTCTTGGTAATGCCTGCCGCGCGGGTGCTCTCTGCCAGAGAACCAACCGTGCACCGCACGATTTTTTCTTCCGGCCAGCTGGCTTTGTACACTACGGCAGCAGGGGTGTCCGGTGTGTACGCACCCTGCAAAAGCGCTGCCTGCACCTTATCAATCAGCCCGATGGACAGAAAGATCACCATGGTCGCACCGTGTGCGGCAAGGCTTGCCAGCCTTTCCCGCTCCGGCACGGGGGTGCGTCCCTCCATGCGGGTGATGATGACCGTCTGGCTGACTGTGGGCAGGGTATACTCGGCGTTCAGTGCAGCGGCAGCGCCGCAAAAGCTGGAAACACCGGGGGTGTCATCGTAACAAATGCCGTCTGCGTCCAGTGCATCCATCTGTTCTCGGATGGCACCGTACAGGCAGGGGTCGCCGGTGTGCAGACGCACGGTGGTCTTACCTGCGGCTTCCATCCGGCGCATCACGTCCAGTACCTGCTCCAGCGTCATCTCGGCACTGTTGTAGATGGTACAGTCCGGCTTTGCCAGCCCCAGCAGCGCCGGGTTGACCAGACTGCCCGCATAAATAATACAGTCTGCGGCCTGTAAAAATGCTGCACCGCGCCGGGTGATCAGATCCGGTGCGCCGGGCCCGGCGCCCACAAAATGTACCATGTGCATTACTCCTTCCATTCGTCTAACAGGCGGGCGGCAGTTTCGGTCTGTCCCAGCGGGCCGAACTGGTTTGAAAACAGCACCGCGCCCACCCGGAACGCCCCGCCCGCGTGGCGGTCAAGATGCAGCTGGATGGCGGCAAGCAGGCTTTGCAGCACCGGTTCCCGCAGCCCGGCAGTGTCCAGAATCTCCAGACAGGCGTCTGTGGTGGCGGCATTGTACAGCGCGGTGCAAACCTCCCGGTCGGCACCGCACAGGGCGGCGTGGGTGCAAAACAGCTCCGTGCGGCAGTCTGCCGTGTGGGAGTGGGTGTTCATCTTGCCGCCTGCCAGCTTGCACAGCTGGCCGACGTGCCCCACCAGCAGCTCCTGCTCAAAGTGTGTTGTTGCTGCCATATCCAGCGTATCCCCGATGAAGTTGGAGGTCTTGACCACTGGGATGGCGGCAAACTGCGGGTAGGTTTCGTGCAGATAGTCCAGCCCGTAGTTGCCCGGGGCGAGGATGAGCCGTCGGTGGCTTTTTGCCCGCAGCGCCGCCTGATTCATCTCCAATTGGATGGTGTCCAGAATGGCCTGCTGGCTCATAGGCGCTACGATGCCGCTGGTGCCCAGCACCGACAGCCCGCCCTCCACCCCGATATGGGGATTAAAGGTGCGCCGGGCTACCTCCTCGCCGCCGGGGATGGAGATGACCACGGCAAAACCGCCGGGGTAGCAGGCGGCTTCTGCCTCCCGGCGCAGCGCCTCGGTGATCATCTGCCGGGGCACATGGTTGATGGCGGCTTGCCCGACCGGCTGGTCCAGCCCGGGTTTTGTCACCCGGCCTACCCCCGCGCCGCCGGTAATGCGTACCTCGGGTGTGCCGGGCAGCAGCGTCACCGTGGCGGTCACCGGCAGACCGGTGGTCACGTCCACGTCATCGCCGCCGTCCTTTTCAATGGCGCATTCCGCGCCCTCGGCAGCAGCGCGGCAGAACAGGGGAGCTACCTCCACCACGATGCCCTTGGGCGTGCGCAGAGCGACGGTTTCCGGCGCAATGCCGGTCAGCAGCAGACGCGCGGCCCCGGCAGCGGCCAGTGCCGCACAGGTGCCGGTGGTGTAGCCGCAGCGCAGCAGCTTTTGCCCGCTGCGCACATAGTGCTCGAATTGAGGCTTTTCCGGCTTTGATGGGTCAAAAACAGCGCTGTACTGTTCTTCCGTCAGGCCGTAGAGCGTCTTGATATTTTCCCGGGCAAAGGCCTGCGCCGGGGGCATGGGGGCAGAAACGCCGTGCGGTGAAACGCATACCACCGCGTCCGCAATCTTCTGCGCCATGTCCAACTCGTGCAGGGTCACGATGACCGCAAGCTGCTGCTCATGCGCCAGCTTTTGCAGAATGGTCAGCAGCTCGATCTTGCCCTTGATGTCCAGAAAAGAGGTGGGCTCGTCCAGTAATAGCACCTGCGGCTGCTGACAGACCGCCCGCGCCAGCAATATGCGCTGCCGCTGCCCATCGCTGACGCAGGTGAAGTCCCGGTCGGCCAGATGTGCCGCGCCCACCAGTTCCAGCGCATTCTGCACCTGTTTTTTGTCCTCGGCAGAAAGGATGCCCAGGCGCCCGGTGTAGGGGATGCGCCCCGCTGCCGCAAATTCAAAGCAGGTAGTCAGCTCTGTGCGGCGGGTGTGCGGCAGCATCAGCGCCAGTTTTTGCGCCCGGGCGTTGCCGGGGATGCGGGCAAGCTCCTGCCCGTCCAGCAGCACTGCGCCGCCTAAGGGGGTAAGCTGCCCGGCTAGCGTTTTGAGCAGGGTGGATTTGCCCGCGCCGTTCGGGCCGATGAGCGCCAGCACCTGCCCCTTGGCAGCACCCAGCGCGATATCCCGTGCAAGAGCAGCTTTGCCGTAGCCAATGGCAAGGGCTTTGGTTTCAACGGAGTTTTTCATCGCACATCCTCCCGGTTGCGGCGCAGCAGCAGCCCAATGACCACCGGTGCACCGAATACAGCGGTGACCGCGCTGATGGAAAGCTCCATGGGCGCAAACAGGCTGCGGGCAATTAAATCACACAGCAGGCAGAACGCCGCCCCGCCCAGACAGCAACCCGGCAGCACATACAGCGGGCGGGCACTGCCCAGCAGCTGCTTGACAAGGTGCGGCACGGCGATGCCCACAAAGGAGATCGGCCCCGCAAAGGCGGTAACACAGGCGGCCAGCAGGCTGGAAAGCAGCACCAAAAGCCGGGAGAACCGCCGCACATCCACGCCCACGCTCCGGGCGTAGGCTTCACCCATCTGGTAAGCGGCCATGGGCGTTGCAAGGCAGAAAGCCGCTGCCAGCGCGGGCAGCACTACCAGCGCCGCCGTGCGCACATTGCTCCACGTCATGCCGGAAAAGCTGCCCTGCGACCAGTTGTGCAGGTTGACGATGCTGCTGTCCTGCGCAAAAGCCACCACAACCTCGGTGATGGCAGAGCAGATGTAACCGATCATTACGCCGCAGATTACAAGGATGCTCATGCGCTGCACCCGGCGGGCAGCGGCCAGCACAAAAGCCATGGCCGCCATAGCGCCCGCAAAGGCTGCCAGAATGAGCACGGCAGAGCTGGTCAGCAGACCGTAGTTCAAAAACAGCACCATCACCAGCGCCACCGCCAGCTTAGCCCCGCTGGAAATGCCCATCACAAACGGGCCGGCAATGGGGTTTGCAAAAAAGGTCTGCAACAGATAGCCCGCTGCCGAGAGCGCAGCGCCCAGCAACGCGGCCATCACCGCGCGGGGCAGGCGCAGCTGGGTAATGATGCCCACGCTCAGCGCGTCCTGCCCGCGTCCGGTCAAAGCGGCAAGCACAGCCTGCGGGGTAAGCGCAACGCTGCCCCAGAACAGGCTCACGGCAAACAGCACCGCCAGCAGCAGGGCAAGGCAGCAGTAAGATAAAACAAGGCGTTTGCGGCTGGTCATAAGCGGCTCCTCAGGTGATCCTGGTCAAAAAATGCAGGGTGTCGGGGTCGGCAGTTGCCCCGGTAAAAACGGCATGGAGATCCAGCATAAAATCTGCCAGCGCCATGCTCTGCTGGAAAAAGCTGGGCGTCGTGCACCAGATGTCGCCGCTTTGCACCGCCTTGCACTCTGCCAGCAATGCGCAGCGGGCAAGCAGCTCTTCTTTTGTGGAGATGGTGCCTTCGATGGTGCCGTTGTAGATGAGCACATCGGCGTCCTTGACTCCGGCGTAAAGATCCTCCAGCGGGATATTCATGGTAGAAAGGCTGTTGCCGCTGTCGGCAAGGTCTGCAAAAACATATTCGCCCCCGGCCATGCCGATCATCTGCGCCACATAGTCTCCGCTTTTGCGCACAGTGGCAAGGCCGCTTGATGTAATAGAGAAAAACGCGCAGCGTTTGCCGGTGGAGGGCTGTTCCAGCAGCGGCGCAATGCGCTGCGCCTGCCGGGCGAACACCTCCTCGGCAAGGGCTTCTTTGCCCAGCAAAATGCCGTACAGCTTGATCCATTCCATCCGCGCCAGCGGGCTGCTCTCGTAGCTGGAACGCTCCACCAGCACCGGGATGCCGAACCGCTCCAGCTGCTCCTTCACCTCCGGGGTGTGGTAGAGCATGGTATTTTCCACCGCAAGGCCGCATTCTGCGGTCAGGATGCGCTCGTAGTCCGGGGCGCTGTACTTGCCCGCGTAGGCAATGCGCCCGGACTGCATGGCCTGCTTTGCCTCGTCCAGATACCAGCCCTCGGCGCGTGTGCCGGAAAGGGCAATGCTGTCCAGCGCGTCCAGATGGAGGAATAAATCCATGGCAGAGGTGGACACCAGATAGATATTCTGCACCGGCTGCTGCAAAACGGTCACGCCCTCGGGCACGGTGCGCAGAGTGGCAGCGCCCTCCGGCCGGACAAGAAACTTTGCCTGCGCATCCGGGATGGTCAGCAGGGTAGAGCCATCTGCATAGCAGTCGGCGGAAAACTGGGTGGCGTAGTCCAGCGGGTAGGCGTGGTCAAACACCAGCTCGTCCGTATCGGCTGGTGCAGTGGGCGCGGCAGCGCAGCCTGCAAGCACCAGTGCTGCGGCGGGCAGTGCCTTTAAAAATTGAGCGCGGGTCAGCTTCATGGAAGGTTACTCCAAGGTAAAGGTCAGGGTGTATTCGATCTCGTGGGGCTTGCTCATAGCAACAGTGTCGGCGGTAACAGCCAGCGGGGTGCCCAGTGCAGCCACAGGAATTTCAAAGGTGGAGTTGCCCTCGGTGTTGGTGGGCAGATACTTCTCGCCTGCTACGATCCTGTAGCCGTAGTGGTGGCGGCTCCAGACGATGGTAGCGGTCTGTTTGCCCTCTGCCACGGTCAGGGCAGCGGGGCTTTCCACGGTGGCACGGCCGGAGCCGCCCTCCAGCACCACGGCAGCGGTGTATGCACCGTCTGCGGGGGTCTCAGCAGCCTGCTCCGTCTTAGGCTCGGCGTTGCGCACGCTTACGGTGTGGTCGTACCACTTGCCCTTGGTGCCCAGCAAAGCCAGCGGAAAGTCGGTGTCCAGTGCTTCCACCGGGATGTCGTAACCGTACACCTCCTCGGTGGTGCCATCCGCGTAGGTGACAGTGTCCACGGTGGGGATGAGCCATGCAGTCTTGTTGGCCTCGGCATCGGCGGCAAGGCCGGGGTAGAGGTATACGATCTATATGGAAGCCAGACTGACGTGGAAGGTCATCACGCAGTTTTACACCGTTAAAGTGCCCTTGCCGTTGCAGGCTTCGCTTGTGTGGAACATACTGCTGTCGGTCTCAAAGTCAGCGGTGTATACGCCGTCCGGCAGGGCAGCTTCGGCAGCGGCAGAGGAAACCACCACGGAAGAAGCAGCCACAGAGCTTGCCGCAGCGGATGAGGCGGGGGCAGCCCCGCCGCAGCCTGCCAGAGAAGCAGCCAGCACCACACCGGCCAGAGAAACGAAGATAAACTGTTTGCAGCGCATAAAATAAATACCTCAGTATCCTAAATTTTTTGCCCGGCATCTAAACTGCCGGGGTAGGGGGCGTTTTCTCCTCGTGCGGGGAATGCGCCCATAAAAGAAAACCCTCTCCGTGTGCAGGGCAGCGCCGGAGAGGGCTTCTGAATCCATTAGCCGTTCAGAAGATCCATAGCGGCCTTGGTATGTGCAATGTACAGCTGCTGGACATCCGCAATGCGGCCCAGACCGGAGATCTGGCAGTCCACATCCTCAAAGCAGCCTGCGGCGGTAAACTGGCTCAGCCAGCTGTCGGCATCCTCACCGGCCATGTCGTTGTTGGCGTGGTCGCCTGCCACCACCATCAGCGGGCGCAGGATGACCTTGGTGTAACCGGCAGCCTTCACGGCCTCGATGACAGCCTCGCAGGAGGTCTCCTCGGGCTCGCCCTCCACCGTGCCGATGAACACGTTGTCGTAGCCCAAGGTCTGCATGGTGGTCTGCATCTGGCTGTAGCTCACCTTGGCGGTGTGGGAAGTGCCGTGACCCATAAAGACGAAAGCGGTCTTGTCGGCAGCGGCAGCAGCGGCGCTGTCGTAACCGGCTTCCTTCACAGCGGCAGCGGTAACAGCCTTGGCAACAGCTTCCTTATCTGCATTGATGACGGAAGCGTCCGCGCCGACCTCGCCCAGCAGGGGCTCAGCCACAGCAACGCTCTCGAACTTGTCTCGGTACTGATCCAGTATCTCGTTCATCTCGTCATACTCTGCACCGTGCATCAGATGGGTAGGCTGCACGATCAGGTTCTTCACGCCGTTTGCCACAGCGCGATCCAGTGCCTGCTGCATATTGTCGATCTTCTCTCCATCGCGAGCCTGCACATGGTTGATGATGATCTGTGCGGTAAAGGCGCGGCGCACGCTCCAGTCGGGGTAAGCGGCCTGCAAAGCGTCTTCAATGCCCTTGATGTCGGCAGCGCGGCTGTCGTTGAAGGAGGTGCCGAAGGACACCACCAGCAGCTCGTTCTCGCCGATCTCATCGGCGTTGCGGGCATCGTCCTTGGAAGCATCGCCGGTGTCGCGGCCAAAGTAGTCGGGGTCGGCGTTCTCGCCCTCCACCAGCTCCTTCTGGGCGTCGGTCAAAGCGTCCCAAGCGGCCTTTGCAGCTTCGCACTGGGCGTCGGTGTCATCGGTGCGCTGCTGCACATAAATGGCGTCGATCAGGTCTGCCACGTTCTGTGCGGCCAGTGCGTCAGCGTCTGCGCCGGAAGCTTCGCTGCTGGCGGCAGAACTGGCAGCAACAGAGGAAGCCGTGCTGGATGCAGCCCCGCCGCAGCCGGTCAGTACACCGGCGCACAGAGCCAGAGCGGTCAGAGCGGCCGCCGTTTTGCGGATGTTGCGTTTTTTCATCTTGTTTTCCTTTCCTGATGTGGGTAAAATACGGCGCTGAACAGAAGGGTACAGGAAAGAGAACCTAGGGTGTATCTGAAAAAACGGGGTCTTTTGCTTGCGAAATGGCAAAGCAAAAAGACCCCGTATCTTACAGGCTTTTTGGTACAACCAATTCCTCGTGATCTGGGGCAGCAAAGCCCCGGTACCAACAGCGGGCAGGTTTCCTGACTGAAAGCTCAACGCCCGCTGCCGCCTTCCCAAGCCGTATAACTCAGTGACCGGTGCAAAAGCACCCTGACAGTGGACTCCCTTATCACAGTGACGAGATCGTGCGGGATTTGCACCCGCTTCCCTTTTAACGTTCCTGCCGCCGCCCGGTGGGGCAAAGTGACGGAACGCACCTGCTGTTTTCTGTTCAGTTCGACAAAAAGTATAGCACAGCCCTTTACAAAACGCAAGAAAAAACGGAGAAATGCTTGACCTTCCCCCCGCCGGAAGGTGTATACTTGGCTCGAACCTGAAAGCAAGGAGGCAGCCCATGTTAAAGCCTATGTTAAAGATAGAACATCTGACCAAAACCTACGGCGGCAAGCCCGCCGTGCAGGACCTTTGCCTGCACATCCGCCCGGGGGAGCTGTGCGCCTTTATCGGGCACAATGGCGCGGGCAAGACCACTACTTTAAAATGCTGCTGCGGCATCCAGCAATTTGATGCCGGTGAAATTTATGTGGACGGCATTTCCGTGCGGGACGACCCGCTGGAATGCAAGCGGCGCTTAGCCTATCTGCCGGATGACCCGCAGCTTTACGATTATATGACCGGTATCCAGTACCTTGATTTTATTGCAGACATTTTTGGCGTAAGCGCCGCACAGCGTGCGCAGCGCATCCGGCAGTATGGCGATGCCTTTGGCCTGACGCCGGACTTGGCACAGTCCATCGGGGCATACTCCCACGGCATGAAGCAGAAGCTGGCCATCATTGCGGCGCTGCTGCACGAGCCGAAGCTGATTTTAATGGACGAGCCTTTTGTCGGGCTGGACCCGCTGGCATCTCATCAGCTCAAGACCCAGATGAAGGCCTTCTGTGCGCAGGGCGGGGCCATCTTTTTCTCCACCCATGTGCTGGAGGTGGCCGAGAAACTCTGCGACCGGGTAGCCATTTTGCGCAAGGGTCAGCTGGTGCGCGAGGGTGCCATGGAGCAGGTGCGCGGCGACGACACACTGGAAGAGGTCTTTCTGGAGCTGGAGGATACGGGGGAAGCACTATGATCCGTGCATTGCTCAAAAAACAGCTTCTGGAGCTGGGTGCGGCCTTTGTGCGCAGCAGCAAGACCGGCAAACGGCGCTCCCGGGCGGGAGTATTTGGCTACGCGCTGCTGTTTATAGTGCTGATGCTGCTGGTCATGCTCAGCTTTGGCGCTATGGCGCTGCCTATGGCGTTAACGCTGGTACCGCAGGGGCTGGACTGGCTCTATTTTGTGCTGAGGGAGCTTTCGGCGCTGACGGTCAGTGTGCCGGCCAGTGCCGTTACCAGCTACGGACATTTGTTCCGCTGCCGGGATAACCAGCAGCGGCTGGCGCTGCCTATCCCGCCGGGCGCTATTTTTGCGGTGCGCTGCGGCGGGGTGTACCTGACTGGGCTGATTTATCTGCTGCTGGCGTGGGTACCCTCGGTGGTCTGCTATGCGCTGGCAGCACCCCACCCCGGCGGTGCACTGCTGGCGGCGCTGCCGGTGGCACTGGCGCTGGCGGGTGTCTCCATGGTGCTGGCTGTTCTGCTGGGCTGGGCTGTGGCGCTGCTCAACCGCCGCGCCCGGAACAAAAGCCTTGTCACCGTAGTGGGTACGCTGCTGTTTCTGGCGGTCTATTATGCAGTATTCCAATGGGTGGGCAACGCGGTGGATGCCCTCGTGCTGGATGCCGTGCAGGCGGGCGCTGCTGCCAGTCGTGCCGTTGCACCGCTGCATCTGCTGGGCTTGGCCGCAGTGGGCAGCGCTCCTGCACTTCTGCTATTGCTGGCACTGGCTGTGGCCTGTATGGTGCTCTGCGGCAAGGCGCTGGCAAAGCCATATCTGCGGCTGCTGACCCTTGAGCCGGGAAAAATCAAGACGGAATACCGCGCAAAGACGCAAAAAAAGCAGCCCCTGCACCGGGCATTGCTGCGGCGGGAACTGCTGCATCTGGGCGCTTGCCCCATGTGGCTGCTCAACTGTGCCCTGAGCAGTCTGCTGCTGCCGGTTCTGGGCGCGGCAGCGCTGTGGAAGGCTGCTGACCTGCGCGCCTTTACCGCCGCTTACCCGCCTGAGAGCCTGCCCATGCTGGTGTGCGGGATGGTGTGCACCGCAGCCGCCATGAACTTTATCACAGCGCCATCGGTGTCGCTGGAAGGTGACACCCTCTGGCTGCTTCATAGCCGGCCGGTGACCCCGCAGCAGGTGCTGAGGGCAAAGGTGGAGCTGCAATTGCTGCTCACGCTGCCTGCGGCGTGGCTGTGCGCCGGGTGCGCCATGGCGGCGCTGCGCATTCCGGCAGGGCAGGGATTGCCCGTGCTGGCGGTGCTGGCAGCCTTTGTGTGGCTGACGGCGCAGCTTGGGCTTGCTTTAGGACTGTGCCTGCCCAACCTCCACTGGGTCAGCGAAGCTGCTGTCGTCAAGCGGAGCGCCGCCAGTATGCTGGCGATGTTCGGCGGGTGGCTGCTGGCGGGCGGGGTGCTGTTTTTGCCCCTGACCTTACTGGACTACGCCGTGCCGCCGCTGGCAGCACAGACTGTTTGTCTGGCGGTGCTGCTGGGGCTGAACCTATTGCTGCACCGCTGGCTGTGCACCCGCGGCGCAGCCCGGTTTGCCGCCCTGCACTAAAGTGGGACGAATTGGAATGCCCTCCGCTTTGCTTTGGACATATTCAGCGGAAAAATCATTTGAATAGAGCAAAATCGGGCAGCCTGCGGGCTGCCCGATTTTGCGTTTTCACGGGAGAGGTCATAAGAGAAAATAGCAGATGCAGTGCCTGTTTCCTGAGGAAACAGCGGCACTGCGGGAAGAACGATGCTTTTTGCAGTTACAGCGCATCCAGTGCGGTGCGGGCGGCGCGGATGTTTGCTTCGCTGGTCTGCCAGATCTCAAACTCGGAAAAGCCTGGCAGACCCATGGGCACGCCCTCCCGCCGGAAGGTCATGCGACTATCCAGCACCTGCTTGCCGGAAAGGTGGAACGCCCGGGCACCGGTCTGGGCGGCAAGGGCAGGGATGTTGGCGGCAGATACGCCTGCACCAACCAGAATCTCCACCTCCTGTCCAGCAGCTTCCACCAGCTGCCGCAGCAGGGCAGCACCCTGCGGGGCGCTTGCGGCCTGTCCGCTGGTCAGGATGGTGGCAAGCCCCAGCTGCTTTGCGGCTTCCAGCGCGGCAAAGGGGTCGCAGCAGACATCAAAGGCGCGGTGCAGGGTGCAGTCCACGGTGCGGTGTGCTTTTTCTGCCGCCTGTCGGGCTGCGGCGTAGATGGGGCGCAGGGCGTCTAAGTCCAGCGCGCCCGCCGGGGTCAGTACGCCGGTCACGATACCGTCTGCACCGGCAGCGCCCAGCTCTGCGGCACACTCGGCCATCTGTGCCAGCTCGTAGCGGTCGTAGCAGAAATCGCCAAAGCGGGGACGGATAAGCGCCCGCACCGGCAGACCGGTCTCAGCCTTGACCTGACGCAGCAGGGCAGGGGAAGGAGTGGTGCCGCCGATGATCAGGTCGGCACACAGCTCCAGCCGGTCAGCGCCGCCGCGTTTTGCCGCCAATGCGCTGGCGGTGCTGTCTACGCAAACTTCCAAAGTATATTGCATAAGCGAAACCTCCAACATGGTTGCTTCAACAAGACCCGCCGACAGAGAGCTATCGGCGGGTCAAAATTATTGTTATTTTACGCTTTCAAGGAAGCGGACAAAACCGGCGCGGCCTGCTTCATCCAGCTTGTACACACCGGCATCTGCCAGCACCTGTGCGAACACATGGCCTACCTCGTCCTGCAGGATCAGGTGCACATTGTCGGCGTTCAGCTCCGGGTGCTTTGCAAGGATCTCCTCCGCCCACGCGGCGTGCTTTTGCAGGCTTTCGGTGTATTCTGCGGTGGGCAGGTGCGCCACCAGCACAGCAGCAAGGTCGAACAGCTCCTGCTTCAGGCGTCTGGGTAGCACAGCCAGACCCATCACCTCGATGAGGCCGATATTCTCCTTTTTGATGTGGTGCAGCTTGGCATGGGGATGGTACACGCCCAGCGGATGCTCCGGGGTGGTGATGTTGTTGCGCAGCACCAAGTCCAGCTGATACTTGCCGTCCCGCATCCGGGCGATGGGCGTGATGGTGTTGTGGGGCTCGCCATCGGTCTCGGCAAAGATGAAGCAGCTCTCATCGGTGTAGCCGCGCCAAGCAGCCAGCAGCTTATCGGCCAGTTCCACAAGGCGTGCGTCATCCGCACAGGTCAGACGGATGCAACTCATGGGCCAGTGCACGATACCGGCTTCCACGTCCTCAAAGCCGGGGAACACCCAAGCCTTTTCTATGGGGGCTTTAGCCATGGCAAATTCGTAGTGACCACCCTGGAAATGGTCGTGGCTCAGGATGCTGCCGCCCACGATGGGCAGGTCAGCGTTGCTGCCCACAAAGTAGTGGGGGAACAGACCCACAAAATCCAGCAGCTTGCGGAAGGTAGCACGCTCGATCTTCATGGGGGTGTGCTGGCTATTGAACACGATGCAGTGCTCGTTGTAGTAAACGTAGGGGCTATACTGCAAATTCCACGCGCTGTCGTTGATGGTCAGCGGGATGATGCGGTGATTTTCGCGCGCGGGGTGGTTCATGCGGCCTGCGTAGCCCTCGTTCTCCGCACACAGCTGGCACTTGGGGTAAGCGCTCTGGGGTGCAAGCTTTGCGGCGGCAATGGCCTTGGGGTCTTTTTCCGGCTT
>ENA-ORLD01000217-ORLD01000217.1-human-gut-metagenome-genome-assembly--contig:-NODE-217-length-12199-cov-4.76713_pt1 | contig 12199 bp, 12 predicted proteins | sample MGYA00243067_ERZ508824 | MGnify/ENA primary metagenome ERZ508824 (study PRJEB26277, sample SAMN04329789) | human gut metagenome | biome: human-associated habitat | host: Homo sapiens | place: USA... | reverse complement strand
TACAGGTAAATATTTGCTTTGAGCGGATGCAACGAATTATATTCTTTCGTCTTGTGTGTAATAACCTCCGTGGGGCTTTCCGTCATATTTGAATGGGTAATGGGTATAGAAATAATCCACCATGGTTTCTGAACGTTGAGAGCCGATCTCAGTCAGTTTGGGGTATTTTTTGATTTCAATTCTCCAGCCTTGGTCGTCTGTAAGATGCCAGTGGAAGGTGTTCATTTTATGTGCAGCCAATACATCTATGAATTTTTTGATATAATCTATAGATGCGAAATGGCGGCATACATCCAGCATGGCTCCGCGATAGCGGAATGTCGGGGCGTCTTCTATTTCAACGCAAGGTACACTCCCTTCGGCATTACGTGCTCTTTCTTTACAATAGACATCCACCGGCAACAGTTGATACAGGGTCTGTAATCCATAGTAAACGCCGTTAGGCGCCGATGCGGTAATTTTTATCAGTTGAGGGGTGACCGATAACTTGTAGGCTTCTTTTTCCATCCCCGGAATGCTGTCAAAAACAATGGAGGGTACATTTTCATGTAACTCGTCAGTCGGTTTCAGCTTGAGACCGGCTATATCCAAGAGAGTGGTTGACAGGCCGGAAGCAATGTGTTTCACTTCTTGTGAGGCGTTAACGACGATAGGAACATCACTGTTCAGGTAAAAACGTCCCTGCTGCTCGCTCATGGTAACAGGCAATGGAACTACATTGTACTCATTGATTACTTCTTTCATTTGGCATCCACACATTAATAACCCAACGAAAAATACTGGCAGACTCTTTTTCTTCATAATAAATCTGTGTTAAGTTTTTAAATAAAGGGGGTATAGAAATTCTTTTTGGACAAAAATAGCAATAAAAACGGAATAAACATGTTTTTCAGAGAGATTAATATGTTTACAATATAAAAATATTTTTCACAGATTTGTTTCTTTATTGCTAATAGAATGCTATCTTTGTCCGAGTTAACCAATTTATTAATCTAACACGCATGACAGCAAATACCCCCAAACGCTTGCTTGCTCTTGACATATTGAGAGGCATTACTATTGCAGGCATGATTCTTGTAAATAACCCCGGTTCATGGGGGCATGTGTATACTCCGTTGGAGCATGCCGCCTTTAACGGGTTAACCCCTACCGATCTCGTTTTTCCTTTTTTTATGTTCATTATGGGAATATCCACTTATATTTCTTTGCGGAAATATAATTTTACTTATTCTCATGCTACATTACGGAAGATTGTGAAACGTACAGTCGTTATTTTTTGTATCGGTCTGTTTTTGAATCTTCTGGCCAAATCGGTTTTTACACATCATCTGAATTTTGAAGAGTTGCGTTATTTAGGAGTCATGCAACGGCTTGCTATAGGATACGGTGTGACTAGTCTGGTTGCTATAACGGTGAAGCATAAATATTTTCCCGCTATCATTTTGGTGACTTTGGCTGTCTATTTTCTTTTATTGGCTATGGGAGACGGCTTTAACTTGTCGGCCACTAATATAGTGGCCCGTTTTGATGTATGGGCTTTGGGTACATCCCACATGTACCATGATGGTGGAATGGCGTTTGATCCGGAAGGACTATTGAGTACGCTTCCTGCGGTGTGCCATGTAATGGTAGGGTTTTATTGTGGAAAGTTATTGTTTTCTGCTAAAGATAATGACGAGATGATACATCGATCGTTTTTGGTGGGTACAATTCTCACATTTGCCGGCTTTTTGTTAAGTTACGGCTGCCCTATCAATAAGAAAGTGTGGTCGCCTACTTTTGTCATTACAACCTGCGGATTGGCATCCAGCTTTTTGGCTCTGCTTATCTGGATCATTGATATAAAAGGTTATCAAGGTTGGTGCGTTTTTTTCCGGTCGTTCGGAGTGAACCCTTTGTTTATTTATGTGTTTGCGGAAATAATGGGGATTCTATTGGGCGCTACGGGGGCAAGTGTCTTTAGTTATGAAAAGGTACTGGTTCCGGTGTTGGGAAATTATCCCGGTTCATTAGCCTATGCTTTGTTGTATGTATTATTTTGTTGGAGTATTGTTCATATTTTATACAAGAAAGGTATTTATGTCAAGATCTAAAAACGGAAACAGAAAATTAGTTAAATGAAAGAGACGAAGAATGTTTTTATGTCAGAACTGACGGAGGTGTTTAGCAAACGTCAGCAACAGTTTGTTCAGTTTGCTTACTCGTATGTCAGGAACAGGGAAGAGGCTGAGGATATTGTAATGGGGGCGTTTACTAATGTATGGGAGCACCGGAATGAGTTACAGGAGGATACCAATATTTCTGCGTTGCTGTTGACTGCCATAAAAAATCGTTCATTGAATCATTTGCAACACTTGGAGGTACGTATGCGTGCCGAGCAGCATATAGGAGATATGCGGCAGAAAGAACTGGCTTTGCGTATCTCGACTTTGGAGGCTTGTGATCCCGATAAATTGTTTTGTGATGAGATTCAAGCTTTGGTGCAGGAAGCCATTAGTGAATTGCCTCCTACAAGCAGGGAGGTGTTTATTTTGAGCCGGATGAAAAATTTACCGAACAAGGAAATTGCTTTGCGGCTGGATATTTCTGTAAAGACTGTAGAATTTCATATCACCCGGTCGCTGAAACAGTTGCGGGTGCAGCTGAAGGATTATCAGTTTCTTTGGAGTTTTTTATAAAACAAGACCATGCCTCAGTTATTTGGACATGGTCTTGTTCTTATTTCATATACAGGAATCAGAAACTATAATCTGCACTTAAACCGAACACTTTGTTGGTACGGCTATATACATTTGTTCCGGGTAGTCCGGTTCCGTTATAGTTGGTTGATTTTTTTGTATAATCCTCATAGTTAGTCCACATATTCCCAACATTTAAATTAAGGTGTTTGTTCATCTTTATTTTGGCTCCGACTCCCTAAGAGTAAGAATCACAAGAAAAACTGGTATCTGATTGATAGTTATCTGATAGTCCGTAGTCAGTGATTTGTCCACCACAGCTGAGGGTTAGTTGTTTGGTTACATCAAACTCAATACCTGCCAAGTATTCATTGTGTCCTTTAGTCAGATATATTTGTTTGCCGTTTGCCATACCTGCAGTATCGTCATCATAAAAATGATATTCTACAGCAGCGCGAAGTACCGGAAGGAATTCGTAGGCGGCTGCGATAGAGAGCATGGCTGGGATGTCATTGGGGGTGTTTACACCGTGTTTGTAAGGAGCTATCATTGCTTCACCTTCAGGAGTCCGGGGATATTCTATATTCTTTGTATTGTTTTCGATATTCAAGTTGGTCTTGAATTCATATTTGGCACCAATGTTCAGTTTACCCAGTTTAGCATTTACACCGATAACAGGAGTAAGTCCCCAGCCGGTTTGGTCACAGTCTAGAGCAAGAGGCAACAGGTTTGTGTCTGTTCCTTTTACAATAGCGTTCAGAAAGCCTTTGTAGCCACCGGTAAAGTAGTTCATTCTACCTCCACCGAATACGGAAAGCCATTCGGTAGCTTTATAGGATAATCCCAGCTGCAAAGAATAAATATATTGTTTACCGTCCATGGCACTTGTAATATCATACATATCAGGAGTTATAACCGTAGGTTTTTCTGCTTTTAAACCTTCTTGAAAAATACCTGCCATAGCTGAGGCGTCGAACATAGGCAGTCCGTCATCAAAAGACGCCTTTCCACCTCCGGCAGTGATGGCGAAGAATCCTGAAATTGTCCACTCACCTTTTTTATATGCGGCGAAGAGGCTGGGGATAACCGGTGCGGCGGCTGTTCCTTCGTAATATTTTTCAAAAGGCTTGTCTGCAACAGTAGGACCTGTGGCACTAACGCCATTGTATGTCATAAAACTGGCATCAATATTTCTAGTCTGATAAGCGCTCTGAATGCTCAATCCTACATGGAATCCGTCTTTGGGCAAGAAAGCCAGGCCGGCAGGATTAGATAAAGCACCGTCTATTTCTGTTGTAGCACCACGGGATAGCATACGGAGAAAAGCTGCATGTTGATTTGTATTGGTTAAAATACCTCCTGCGAAAGTTGAATTTGAAACGATTAGTGTCGCTGCACTAATTAATAATAGTTTCTTCATTTATTACTTGATTTTTTGTTTGCGGGCGCAAAGGTAGGATAAAATAACACACGGGCAAACCTTTTGTGCAATTATTTGTGTCGTCTATTGAAAAAATCAACTGTTTCAATAGAAACTATTTACTTGGATGATGAATATCCTTTTTTTTATTTGTGTGATTGATTGGTAGGAACTGTGGAATGAGGGAGCGTGCTGATACTTTTGTGATATATTTGTTCCGGCACGCCTGTCCGCTAAGTAAATTCCTGGTCTGTTTACGGTTTCTTCACTCCATTCAGAACACCGGATTGAAAAGAATGTAGTATCTTTGCAACTCTTTTACTCAATGCAAAAAAAATATATGTATACCAACAAAGAAATATGGAACGTAAGTTATCCGATTTTTCTCGGATTATTGGCGCAAAACATTATCAATGTGACAGATACTGCTTTCCTGGGCAGGGTAGGAGAAGTCGAGTTGGGAGCTTCCGCCATGGGTGGATTGTTTTATATCTGTGTCTTCACTATTGCTTTCGGTTTTAGTGTCGGTTCACAAATCTTGATTGCTCGTCGTAATGGAGAAGGACGTTACAAAGATGTGGGTCCCGTAATGATACAGGGAGGGATATTCTTGCTGGGATTGGCGGTGCTCATGTTTGGGCTGACACATCTTTTGGCCCCATCCATTGTCCGCTTGCTCATTTCATCTGATTCCATTTTTGATGCTACCATGGAATTTCTCAACTGGCGTATTTGGGGCTTTTTCTTCGCATTTGTCAACGTGATGTTCCGTGCGCTGTATATTGGTATTACACGTACTAAGGTGCTGACAATGAATGCAGTGGTCATGGCATTGGTGAATGTGCTGTTGGACTATATTTTGATTTTCGGTAAGTTTGGAATGCCGGAGATGGGGATTAAAGGAGCAGCTGTCGCTTCGGTGATGGCTGAAGCCGCTTCATTGGCTTTTTTCTTGATTTATACCTACGCAAAGGTGGATTTTAAGAAATTCGGCTTGAATCACTGGCAGAAGATTGACTTTTCTTTATTGGGAAAAATTCTGAGTATTTCGTGTTTTACCATGATACAATATTTTTTGGCCATGGCTACTTGGTTTGTCTTTTTCATCGCGATAGAACGGTTGGGTCAACGCGAGCTGGCGATTGCCAATATCGTGCGTAGTATCTATATTGTGATGCTCATTCCGGTTCAGGCATTGTCTACTACTACCAATTCATTGGTCAGCAATCTGATTGGTGCGGGGGGGATAACCCATGTCATGCGTTTGATTTGGCGTATAGCCCGGATGTCGTTTCTCATTATGGTGGTCTGTGTGGCGGTGGTGGTGCTTTTTCCTCATGCCATGCTTTCGGTTTACACCAACGAACCGGCGTTGCTGGTAGAGTCTGTGCCTTCGTTGTATGTCATTGCCGGAGCGATGATTATCGCATCAGTGGCGAATATTTATATCAATGCCATTTCGGCAACTGGAAATACGCAGGCCGCTCTGATACTTGAAATGGGGACTTTGGTATTCTACGCCCTTTACATTCTATGGATAGGCATGGTGGTGAAAGCACCGGTTTCTGTTTGTTTTTCTATAGAGGTGGTGTACTATAGTTTGTTACTGCTTAGCAGCATTATTTATTTGAAAAAAGCAAAATGGCAGAATAAAAAGATATAAGGTTCATAAGTTTTTTGTATTTTTGCACCCTGTTGTTATTCTGAAGGTTAGTAAAGAAGGACAGGCAATCATAATTCGTAATTTATAATTAAAGATATATGTTCGATAATTTAAGTGAGAGACTGGAACGGTCTTTTAAGATTCTGAAAGGTGAGGGAAAAATCACCGAGATTAATGTAGCGGAAACATTGAAGGATGTGCGTAAAGCTTTGTTGGATGCTGACGTGAACTATAAGGTCGCCAAAGGCTTTACTGATACTGTGAAAGAAAAAGCTTTGGGGCAGAATGTGCTTACGGCTGTGAAGCCCAGCCAGTTGATGGTAAAGATTGTACATGATGAACTGACTGCATTGATGGGCGGTGAGACTGCCGAATTGGTGTTGGAAGGTCGTCCGGCGGTTATCCTGATGTCAGGTCTGCAAGGTTCCGGTAAGACTACTTTCTCCGGTAAACTGGCCCGTATGCTGAAAACCAAGAAGAACCGTAAGCCGCTGTTGGTGGCTTGTGACGTTTATCGTCCCGCTGCTATCGAACAGTTAAGAGTATTGGGAGAACAAATCGAGGTGCCTGTATATAGTGAATTGGACAGCAAGTATCCGGAGCAAATTGCTTTGAACGCTATTCTTGAAGCATAAGCGAAAGGTTATGATTTGGTTATTGTCGATACAGCCGGTCGTCTGGCTATCGACGAACAGATGATGAATGAGATTGAGGCGATTAAGAAAGCGGTCAATCCGGATGAAACATTGTTCGTTGTCGATTCAATGACCGGTCAGGATGCGGTGAACACAGCCCGTGAATTTAATGAACGTCTGGACTTTAACGGTGTTGTGCTGACCAAGTTGGATGGTGATACCCGTGGCGGTGCCGCTCTTTCTATTCGTACCGTTGTGAATAAGCCTATCAAGTTTGTGGGTACCGGCGAAAAGTTGGATGCTATCGACCAGTTCCATCCTGCACGTATGGCAGACCGTATTCTCGGTATGGGTGATATCGTGTCTTTGGTAGAACGTGCGCAGGAGCAATATGACGAGGAAGAGGCAAAGCGTCTTCAGAAAAAGATTGCCAAAAACCAGTTCGACTTCAATGACTTTTTGAGCCAGATTCATCAGATAAAGAAGATGGGTAACCTGAAAGAGTTGGCTTCCATGATTCCGGGTGTGGGTAAAGCGATTAAAGACATTGATATCGATGATAATGCATTCAAGAGCATTGAGGCGATTATTTATTCCATGACTCCGCAGGAACGTACAAATCCCGAAATCCTGAACGGAACACGTCGTACGCGTATAGCCAAAGGCAGTGGAACCAGCATTCAGGAGGTAAACCGTCTGCTGAAGCAGTTTGACCAGACCCGCAAGATGATGAAGATGGTGACCGGTAGCAAGATGGGTAAGATGATGCCGAAACTTAAAAAGTAAGGTTTAAATAAACAGGTAGGGAGAAAGTGCGGAACTTTCTCCTTTTTTTATTATGCAACGTGGCTGATTTATGCTACATTTGTTGCTCAATGGATTATTTATAAATAAATAGTATGCAACTAATTGATGGAAAAGCTATTTCGGAACTGGTGAAGCAGGAGATTGCTGCGGAAGTTGCCGGAATCGTGGCTAAAGGTGGCAAGCGTCCCCATTTAGCTGCAATCCTCGTTGGACACGACGGGGGAAGTGAGACATACGTGGCGGCTAAAGTAAAGGCCTGTGAAGTATGTGGTTTCAAATCCAGTCTGATCCGTTATGAAGCAGATGTGACGGAAGAAGAATTACTGGCAAAGGTCAGAGAACTGAATGAGGATGCTGACGTGGATGGTTTTATCGTACAACTTCCCTTACCGAAGCATATTTCCGAGCAGAAAGTGATTGAAACCATTGACTATCGTAAAGATGTGGATGGTTTCCATCCTATCAATGTAGGACGTATGTCCATTGGCCTTCCTTGTTATGTATCCGCTACGCCTAATGGTATTCTGGAATTGCTGAAACGTTACCATATTGAAACACAGGGAAAGAAGTGTGTAGTATTGGGCCGTAGCAATATTGTGGGTAAGCCTATGGCGAGCCTGATGATGCAGAAAGCTTATCCGGGTGATGCCACTGTAACTGTTTGTCACAGCCGCAGCAAGGATTTGGTAAAAGAATGTCAGGAAGCTGACATTATCATTGCTGCACTGGGTCAGCCGAATTTTGTGAAGGCTGAGATGGTGAAAGAAGGTGCGGTGGTTATTGACGTGGGTACTACCCGTGTGCCGGATGCCACAAAGAAATCCGGATTCAAACTGACCGGAGATGTGAAATTTGATGAAGTGGCTCCAAAATGTTCTTATATCACTCCCGTTCCGGGTGGTGTGGGACCTATGACTATTGTATCTTTAATGAAGAATACGTTGCTGGCTGGAAAAAAGGCCATTTACAAATAAGTGCCACATGCTTTGCGAAGCTTGCTGGATAAAAAAGAATGTGTCAAAAGTTTGGTAATGCTTACAGGATAAGCTGACCTGCTTTTGACACACTTGTTTTCATGAACAAAAGTTATGCCTGCTTTTCGGACTTACCTGTAAAATCATAAGGAAGGATTTTCGCTCTTAAAAGATTATTTTGTTCTTCGGAATGACTATATTTTCGGGAGTGTCCTTGATGTATAGGTCTTTCTCTCTGGGAAGTTCGGGACATTTATGCCCTCATGCCCTCACTGCATGTATAATAGGTTTATTATAAAAGATTTAGATGGTGAGGGTAAAAAATATTGCTCTCACTTATGCTCTTATGCCCTCACTGTATTGTGAAGCTGAATTTTGCATAAAATGCTTGAATACAGTTATATATATACTTTTTATAGGATATACCGTTTTGATGTATAGTAGGCTATTTTTAGGCTTTCTTTCTTGTAAGAAGTGCGCATGGAGGATTTGTACCTTTATGGAATATGGCGGATTCCGGCTGTGGTAAATAAGATCAGGTCATTTTTAAATAAGATGACGAGCTTTTTTTAAAAGGCCGCCGTCTTTTTTAAAAACGTCTTGGTCTTTTTTTTAAATGTCCTTGTCTTTTGGACTGGCGGTTGGCATGCTTGCTGACGTGGTTTCTGTTGGGGTCATTGTCATCAATAAGGCATGTGTGTGATATATAAAGATTTGTTGCAAATGCTTGTAGACCCTCTTTCTAATTTTTTATTTGTATTATTCGCTTGAAAAAAACGATGGTACTGCTGTTTCAGAACGGGTGCAGGATAGTGAAGCCTGTTGGCACAGTTCGGGGTTGCTCCTACGGAATTCAAGCGTATGAAAACTGTAAATTAGTGTAGAACTTTGTTCTTTACGAATTTTTTCCTATCTTGTACCCTTTAATATTAGAATAGATGAAACAGATCTTTATTCTTTTTTTGCTATGGTCTGGTTTGTCTCTATCGGCGCAAGATCAGATCTCTTTGTTGTTTGTCGGTGATTTGATGCAACATCAGGCTCAAATTGATGCAGCCAGGCAAGGAGACGGGTATAATTATAATGATTGCTTCCGTCATGTGAAGAAAGAAATAAGTGAGGCGGATATGGCTATAGGGAACTTAGAGGTGACATTGGGAGGAAAGCCTTATAGAGGGTATCCGGCGTTCAGTGCTCCGGACGAATATCTTCATGCTATAAAGGAAGCCGGATTTGATGTATTGCTGACCGCTAACAATCATTGTCTGGATAAGGGGAAGTTGGGGTTGGAACGTACTATTCTGATGCTGGATTCTTTGAAAATACATCATGCTGGAACCTATAGGAACCCGGAAGAACGTCATAAGAACTACCCGTTATTGATTGAGAAGAATGGTTTTAGAATTGTATTGTAGATCTATACTTAAGGAACGAATTGCTTGCAGACTGAGTCTCCGAATGAGGTGAATTATATTAATCGGGAACAAATAAAAAACGATATTCTTGATGCACGCAGAAAACTTCCTGATGTTATTATAGCCTGTATGCATTGGGGAGTGGAATATTGTTCGTTCCCTGAACGATCGGAGTGTGAATTGGCTAACTGGTTGATTGAACAAGGAGTTGATCATGTAATAGGTTCGCATCCGCATGTACTCCAGCCTATGGAAATTGTAAAAGACCCCCGGACTCCTGCCCGGCATGTCATTGTTTATTCATTAGGTAATTTTATCTCAAATATGTCGAAAGAAAAAACGGATGGAGGAGCTATGGTAAGATTGAAGTTGCAACGGATTTTTCGAATAACCCGTTTAGCGGATTGTGAATATGCATTGGTTTGGACTTCAAGACCTGTTTTAAGTAAAAAAAAGAACTTTGAATTATATCCTGTTACTTTTATTAATAAATCCATTAATAATGAGGAACTTAATGTGATGAAACGTTTCTTGAAAGGAACTGAAAATTTATTAGGAAAATCGAATGGAGGCATAAAAGAGTATTTTTTTGAATAATTTTTCCTCAAAAAGTTTGCAGATATAAAAAAAAGCAGTACCTTTGCATCGCTTTCAAAAGGAAAGCCTAACATGGTGACTATAGTTCAGTCGGTTAGAGCGTCAGATTGTGGTTCTGAATGTCGTGGGTTCGAATCCCACTAGTCACCCCTTCACCTATGAAAGGTTCTGTAAATCTAATGATTTATAGAACCTTTTTCAGTTTTTATGTCTATTAGTGTATTATCATGATGATAAATTTGAAAGATAATAGCGAAAAGGATAAGTATATCTTGGAGTTGTTCCAGACATCTCCTAAGGAGGCTTTTCGTTTATTATTTGATGCTTATCACATGAAATTATGTATATATGCGGTGCAGCTGACCGATTCTTTTGAGATGGCTGAAGATATTGTGCAGGATTTCTTTATCTATTTTTGGGAGAAGAAATATTATTTGAAAATAAATCAGAATCTTCGTTATTATCTTTATTTGTCTGTGCGGAATGCGGCCATCAATGCTTTGCAGAAAAACAACATGTTGTCTATGGAAGAACTCTCAGGCATTGATATGGGTATTCCTGAAGAGTCTATAGATGAAGAGGAGCAAGAGGAACGAAATAAGTTATTATTGGAAAAACTACAAAAATTACCTCATCAGGAATTACAAGTGGTGAGAGCTGTCATTATGGAAAATAAGAAATATAAAGAAGCTGCTGAGGAACTTCATATTTCTGTGAATACCCTAAAAACTCATCTGACAAGAGCATTGAAACAATTAAGAAAAGAATACAATCTGCACTCACTGTTTTACTAAAATTAAATTTTTCTTCTTTTTCTGTCACCCATTTATTAATTTGGACTCTCTTTTATTAAAAGAAAGTAATCAATGAACAAAGAGAATCCAAAAAAGAACAAAAAGTCTTTTGAGTATTATATAGCGCAGCGAAAAGAAGAATTTCGTTGTCAATATGATCATGAACGTTCATGGGAAAACCTGCAATATAAGCTTCAAAAAAGAAAGAATCACCGTCTCAGTTTATATTGTGTAGCAGCCTCGGCAGCTTTTCTTTTTCTTATTTTAGGAGTCAGTCACATATTCTCTCTTCACAATAACACACAAAACAAGGAGGCCGTAGTGGCTGCTGTGGTTTCATTTCCGGAAACAGGCAGCCGCAAGGCTATCCTTACTTTAGAGAATGGAGAAAAAGTGGATCTGTCTGTTAAAAAGGGTACGATTTCTAATGCAAATTCTACTGTAATCAATAATAATGCCAATCAATTATTGACTTATAGAAAAGTGGAAGAGGTTTCTTCAACTCCTCAGATTAATACATTGGCTATTCCAAGAGGAGGGGAATATCAGTTGATTTTATCGGATGGAACAAGGATATGGATGAATGCTGAAAGTCTTTTGCGTTATCCAACTTCTTTCATTGGAGAAAAAAGAGAAGTTTTCCTAGAAGGGGAAGCTTTTTTTGAAGTGGCGAAAGATGCTAAGCACCCCTTTATAGTTCATACAAACAGACATTCGGTGGAGGTACTTGGTACAAGTTTTAATATATCTGCTTATCCTGATTATAAGGTATATACGACTCTTGCAGAAGGGCGTATCAAAGTAAGTACAGCTAAAGTTTCGGTTGTGGTAAATCCTGACCAACAAGCGGTTATTGAACCGGATAATGATGATATAGTGACACGTGATGTGCCTGCTTATCTATTTACTTCCTGGGCGAAAGGAAATTATGAGTTTCGTAATACGTCTTTGTCTGAAATTGTTGCCCAACTGTCACGGTGGTATAATGTAGATATCTATTTTAAAAATGAATCTTTGAAAGATAAAAGATTTGCAGGTATCATTTTCAGGGATGAAGAGTTGAATTTTGCTATTGAAGTGATTGAGAGAGTGTCTAATGTACATTTTACTCGCGAAGGAGAAACGATTTACATTGAAGATTGTAGAGAAAAGTGAGTTATAACAAATAATATATTTATTAAATTAATCAACAAACATTATGAGTGCAAAACTTTCG
>ENA-ORLD01000208-ORLD01000208.1-human-gut-metagenome-genome-assembly--contig:-NODE-208-length-12585-cov-6.41141_pt1 | contig 12585 bp, 10 predicted proteins | sample MGYA00243067_ERZ508824 | MGnify/ENA primary metagenome ERZ508824 (study PRJEB26277, sample SAMN04329789) | human gut metagenome | biome: human-associated habitat | host: Homo sapiens | place: USA... | reverse complement strand
TTTTGATTATCAGACAGGTGTCAGGTATATGAGTGATTGGCACGAGAGCAAAAAGCCGTTACCGGATGTCTTTTTATGTGCAAATGACTATATAGCAGCAGGACTGTGTGCGACAGCAGAGGTTCTTGGATACAAGGTACCACAGGATTTTAAGGTCACAGGCTTTGACAATCTGGATAAGGCTGCGTATTTTAACCCACAGATTACAACAGTGGATAACAACAGGGGCAATATAGGCAGAAATGCTCTTGAGATATTTAAGGCGCTTTGGAATGGCACGGGCGATGCTTCTGATAAATACCTTGATTCTGAGTTTATCCCGGCTGAGAGCTGCGGATGCCCTAATACCGGCAGAGTGGATTATCGTAATTACATAAAGAATATTATCAAAGGCTCCGTTGCAAGAGAGCAGGAGGAGGATGCAGTAATGATCCTCCAGAAAGAGCTCGAGGAGTGCAATGAATACTATGATTTGTTTGAGAGATACTCTGACTATATACAGAGCATGAAGTGTGACGGAGTGTATGTGGTCGGTGTTTCTGATCTGGCAGCTGCAAGGAACAATGCACACTTTAGGAAGCATGGCTATGATATTGACGACGAGGTTGTACTCTATGCGGATGACAAGGACAATGGAAAGCTTGAGTTTAAGAGTGTAAATGACCTTATGCAGTACATGCAGAGTGTAGATAAAAATACCTGCTATATGTATTACTCGCTGCATTTCAGGGACGAGATAGTGGGCTATGTAATACTCAGGAATCCTGAATTTTTGTACGACCATCCTGAGCAGTTTGATATACAGTCTGCCCTGCTCAAGAGGCTTGAGAATCTTTTTAAGCAAAAGGTACTTGAGAATACAAATAATGAGCTTAAGAATCTCTACAACCATGATGCGCTCACAGGCCTGTACAATCGTGTGGCATGCAATGAGATGGTCATTCCTATGTTTGCTGAGCTTGAAGCTCAAAATGTCGGCTGCACCATAGTATTTCTCGATGTGGATGATTTCAAGGACATAAATGATACATACGGACACCAGTACGGTGACGAGCTTTTAAAGCCTGTGGCGAGGGTGCTTGATGAGCATAAGCCTGAGGGAAGTATGGTATATAGATTCGGTGGAGATGAATTTATCGTGTTTATCCCTGGGGACAGACATGACACTGCTGAGAAGTATATAAAGCGCGTGTATGATATCATGGAGCAGCACAGCCTGTTTATCAGTCACGGCATCATATATACGAAGCCGGGCAGTGGTAAGAGCTTTGACGATTATCTCGTAAGTGCTGACACCAAGATGTATCAGCTTAAGCAGCAGCGCAAGCAGAAAAAGGATAGCAATTTCTTAAAGGGAGTGGATATTTCATCCGTTCCTATGATGGTTGACAATAATATACAAATAATGGACAGGGAAGGTCATGTGTGCAGGGTATTTGATTTTTTAAAGCTGAATAATGTAAATTCAGTCCGTCTGCGCATATGGAATGAGCCTGATAAGGTGCCGGAGTCTAAGGGGTATTGCAGTCTTACATATGTTCTCGAGATGGCTCATGTCATTAAAAAATACAAAATGCATTTTCTGCTGGATTTTCATTATTCAGATTACTGGGCAGATCCGGGACAGCAGAATAAGCCTGATGCGTGGAAGAATTTAAGCTTTGATGAGCTGAAGGAGGCAGTGCACAAGTACACATATGATGTGCTATACAGATTAAAAATCATGGATTGTGCGCCGGATATGGTTCAGATTGGCAATGAAATAAGGAGTGGTATGCTGTTTCCGGATGGTGCAGTGCCACAGTACAGGCAGCTTGCTGCGCTTGTAAATGAGGGAATCAGAGCTGTCAGGGAGCTGCTACCGGAGACAAAGGTCATGATTCATCTGGATCAGGGAGGCAGATATAACTGTATTATGCCTTGGTTTGATTCTATGTTTAATGCGGGCATGCTGCCGATTGACGCGATTGGCCTTTCCTTTTATTCGTTCTGGCATGGTACCTTCATGGATTTGAAGGATACTATGAGCAGGCTCATAAAATTATATAATCTGCCGGTTTATATTGTGGAGACAGCTCATCCGTGGAGGCATTGCAAGGGAGATCATATCTCGAAGGAACTCATGGAGACTGCAGGCCTTGATGCAGGCAGTGCAGAGCAGAAGAAGTCTCTTGAAATAATCATGCAGATAGCAGCAGAGGTGTCAAAGGATACCGGAAAGACAGGTGTATACTACTGGGAGCCTGTCGGTGTGCCTGGTAAAGGCATGGGAACCTGGTTTGAGAATATGGGCATGTTTGACGAGCATGGCAGGGCTTTGCCGGGCTGGGATGCAATCAGGGACTTTGATCCGAAAAATCCGCCGATTAAAGAGCTTGATAAGTATATTGAATCACTTTATGAGTATGAAGAAACACCGGAGGTGGAGGATTTCATGAAGCTTCTTATGATTCATGGAAATCTAATCTCAAATCCTGAATTTAAGGATGGATTTAATAATTGGCAGATTGAGACAAGCCTCGAAGAAGGACAGTATACACTGGGTAAGGATGGAGTGTTTATCTCTTCAGATGCCAATTTTGACTATTCGATAAGCCAGACGGTGGATATTGAATATACCGGTGAGTATATAGCAGCGGTTGACTATAGAGGAACCAATACAACAGGTGTCGAGGTCGAGCTGTTTATGGATGTGGAGGATGAAAGCGGCGTTCATACATATACAAGCGATGTTTTCCCGGATGATATCAGGTTTGTGACACATCTGCTTAAGCCGGTAAGGCTGCAAAAGAATGCCAGGGTGACAGTAGGGCTTAGGATGCATACTCCTCCGGTGTTTGCAAAGATAAAGAAAATTTCACTCGTTGTAATTTAACCTGATATGTGATATTGTAGACAGGTATAGTGTTTTGCGGATGCGTTTTTGCCGTGGCAGGGCATTGTACTTATAAATAACATGACTTACAGATTTCAGGAGGATTCCAATGAGTGAGAAGAAGAATACAGGTAAGAAGGCAGTCATAGCAGTGATTGTGATTGCACTTATCGTGGTAATTATTGCGCTTGTTGCTGTAATAAGCGGCAAGAGCAAAAAGGGTGGCTCATAGAGCGCAACAGAGGCAGGCACCGAGGCCGGCAGCGAGACGATGCGAAGCGGACAGTTTGACATAGACTACGCAAAGCAGGTTACAAAGCTTGCAGACTATTCAGGTGTTGCAATTACTGTCTCAAACGATTATGAGATAAACGATACAGCAAAGCAGACATATCTGACCAATGTGCTTCAGTCATATGGTGCAGATGCGTACAAGCAGGTTACAGATCGTGATACAGTTGCAGATGGCGATTATGTCAAGGTTGATTACACAGGATATAAGGATGGCAAAGCATTTGATGGTGGCTCAGCTACAGATGTGATGCTTGATGTGACAAATAACAGCCAGGTCGGCGGTTCATCATTTATCGATGGATTTACAAAGCCTTTAATCGGAGCCAAGGTGGGTGACAAGGTTAAGGGTGACGTGACTTTCCCTGAGGATTATGGCAACGATGACCTAAACGGACAGACAGTTACATTTGAGTATACAGTAAAGGGTATTTACTCAGCAGATCCTGTTGCACTTGCTGATATGACAGACGAGCAGGTCAACACAGTGTTTGGAAAGGCAGGGGTGACAACTAATGCCCAGCTTACCACACAGATTGAGAAAGATTTGAAGCAGCAGCTCTACAGCGCTGAGGTGGACAAGATAAAGAGCTACATGATTGACAACAGCACAGTTGAGATTCCTGATGAGTATCTACAGGCCAGACTCAATGAGTATATTGCTTCATTTACCAAGGAAAATGTCAAGGATGGACAGACACTTAAGAAATATTTAAAGTCCAACTACAACATGACAGTGGATCAGGCCACAGAGAAGTGGAAGGAGAATCTGACAGACCAGATAAAGACAGAGTTCATCTTTGGGCTTATCGCTGAGAAGGAAAATATCAAGATGGATGATGATGCCTTCAACAGCTATGTGGATTACATCGTATCAGCCAGCAATGGCCAGTTCAGCAAGGCTTCTGAGGTATACAAGTATTTTGGAAGCGGACACAAGGATGAGGGAAAGACATACCTTAAGAACCAGTACCTTGTAAACAAGGCTATTGATACAGTCACAGAGAAAGCAAATGTGACATTTGAGGATGGCAGTGCAGCGCCGGATACTTCAAGTGGCAGCGCGGATGCCGAATAATAACGATAAATATGCTGTCTGTGGTGATGCGCAGGCAGCTTAAATGGAGGATTAGATAATGGAACTTACAAACATACGCGAGATTTTCCGCAACAAGGACAAATTCGCTGACAAAGAGGTGACTATCGGAGGATGGGTCAGAAGCAATCGTAATTCAAAGAATTTTGGATTTATCGTGGTAAACGATGGTACATTTTTTGAGCCAATCCAGGTTGTATACGGAAATGGATTAGACAACTATGATGAGGTTGGCAAGATCAATGTCGGAGCTGCAATTATCGTAAGAGGTACACTTGTGCTTACTCCGGATGCAAAGCAGCCATTTGAGATTCAGGCCGCAGAGGTGACTGTTGAGGGTGCATCCACACCGGATTATCCTCTGCAGAAGAAGAGACATACATTTGAGTATCTTCGTACAATCTCACACTTAAGACCTCGTACAAATACTTTTGAGGCAGTTTTCAGGGTGCGCTCACTCTGCGCATATGCTATTCACAAATTCTTCCAGGAGAGGGATTTTGTGTACGTGCACACACCGCTTATCACAGGAAGTGACTGTGAGGGTGCAGGAGAGATGTTCCAGGTGACCACACTTGATTTGAACAATCTCCCTATGACAGAGGAAGGAAAGGTGGATTTCTCAAAGGATTTCTTTAATAAGCCTACCAACCTTACTGTTTCAGGACAGTTAAACGGCGAGACATATGCTATGGCATTCAAGAATATCTACACCTTCGGACCTACCTTCCGTGCGGAGAATTCAAACACCACACGTCATGCGGCAGAGTTCTGGATGATTGAGCCTGAGATTGCTTTTGCAGACCTTGAGGATGATATGATGCTTGCAGAGAGCATGCTCAAGTATGTTATCAGCTATGTGCTTGAAAATGCACCTGAGGAGATGGCGTTTTTCAACAATTTCGTGGACAAGGGACTCCTTGACAGATTAAGTAATGTTGTTGAAAATGATTTTGCCCGTGGGACATACACAGAGGCTATCGACATCCTTTCAAAGCACAATGACATGTTTGATTACAAGGTATCATGGGGCTGTGATTTACAGACAGAGCATGAGAGATACCTTACAGAGCAGATTTACAAGCGCCCTGTATTTGTCACAGATTATCCGAAGGAGATAAAGGCCTTCTACATGAAGCTGAATGACGACGGAAAGACCGTTGCAGCAGTTGACTGTCTTGTACCGGGAATCGGAGAAATCATCGGTGGAAGCCAGAGAGAGGATGACTACGATAAGCTTCTTGCCAGAATAAATGAGCTTGGACTTTCAGAGGATGACTACAAGTTCTACCTTGACTTAAGAAAATACGGCTCTGCAAGACACGCAGGCTTTGGACTGGGCTTTGAGAGATGCGTAATGTATCTTACCGGCATGGGCAATATCCGTGACGTTATCCCATTCCCTAGAACAGTTAATAACTGTGAGCTGTAATCACGAATGAATTTCATACATGAATAATTACCGCCCTTTGCACATATATATGATGTGTGGAGGGCGTTTTTATGTGGAGAAAAATCAAAGGTCCTGTGATAACAATATGTATCATGCATCTTACGGCGCTTTTGTGCCTTATCATACTTTCCATAGTACAGTGCTTTGTCGACATGGCGGAGTGGATAAAGTTTGCACTTGCCATGGCGGTCAATATAGTGGTGGGGCTTGTGTGCGGATTTTTGCTCAAATGCTGCTTTCACCGCAGACGTTTTATCAGGGTGACGGTCGTAGCATACTGGATAACGTATGTGATAGCAACAGTGGTCATAGATATAGGTGAATCAAAAAATATATTCGAGCTTTTGATAATACTCCTTCTGGTAATGTTTTCAGCGCTTGTTTTTCGCTAAAAAAGGACTTTTCATATTGATAATGCTGTGATATAATGTTGAAAGCAAATATGATGTGTCAATGAGACATCGTTAAATGAAAAGGAGATAAAAATGAAACACGTAAAGACATTAAATACAAGAAAATTACAGAACACTGTTAAAAAGGGCGGATGTGGCGAGTGCCAGACATCATGCCAGTCAGCTTGCAAGACATCTTGTACAGTTGGAAACCAGACTTGTGAGCAGTACAAATAGTCATAGGTGAAGCGGATTTAAAGAGTGTGCGCTGATAGGTGCACACTCTTTTCGCAGTGTAATTTTAAAATGTGTATAGAAAGAGAGGAATATTGTAGTGGTTCATCAGTACAAGAACAACGGCTATAATATTGTCTTAGATGTCAACAGTGGCGCAATCCATGTGGTGGATGATGTCACATATGACGTTATTGAGCTGTTTGAGGACAACTCAGCTAAGGAGATTATTGAAAAGCTTGTGGACAGGTATCCACAGACGGAGATAGAAGAAGCAATACAGGAAGTAAATGAGCTTAAGGATAATGAAGAGCTCTTCACAGAAGATACATACAAAGAACGTATCATAGATTTCAAGAAGCGCCAGACAGTTGTAAAGGCACTTTGCCTTCACATAGCGCACGACTGCAACCTTGCCTGCAGATATTGTTTTGCAGAGGAGGGCGAGTATCACGGCAGACGAGCTCTCATGAGCTACGAGACAGGAAAACAGGCACTTGATTTCCTGATTGCCAATTCAGGCAGCAGAAGAAACTTAGAGGTAGACTTCTTTGGAGGAGAGCCTCTCATGAACTGGGATGTGGTGAAGCAGCTTGTGGCATATGGAAGAGAGCAGGAGAAGCTTCATGACAAGCATTTCAGGTTCACACTCACTACAAACGGTGTGCTCTTAAATGACGAGATTATGGAGTTCGCCAACAAAGAGATGGATAATGTAGTTCTTAGTTTAGACGGACGCAAGGAGGTTCATGACCGTATGAGACCTTTCAGAAAGGGTGCCGGCAGTTATGACCTTATTGTTCCGAAATTCCAGAAGTTTGCAGAGAGCAGACATCAGGACAAGTACTATGTGAGAGGTACATACACACATTTCAATACTGATTTTTCAAAGGATGTGCTTCATCTGGCTGATTTAGGCTTCAAACAGATTTCGGTTGAGCCTGTGGTGGCACAGCCTACAGATGAGTATGCACTTAAGGAATCTGATTTACCTGTGCTCTTTGATGAGTACGACAGACTTGCAGCAGAGATGGTAAAGAGAAACAAGGCAGGAAACGGCTTCAATTTCTTCCATTTTATGATAGATTTAGAGGGAGGACCTTGTGTATATAAGCGTCTTTCCGGTTGTGGCTCAGGAACTGAGTACCTGGCAGTGACTCCATGGGGAGATTTATATCCATGCCACCAGTTTGTGGGCAATGAGGACTTCCTTATGGGTAATGTCTGGGATGGCATCAAGGCCACTGACATCCAGGATGAGTTTAAGTGCTGTAATGTTTATGCCAAGGAAAAATGTCGCAACTGTTTTGCCAGATTCTATTGCAGCGGTGGCTGTGCCGCCAACTCATACAACTTCCACGGCACAATCACTGATGCCTATGATTTAGGCTGCGAGCTGCAGAAGAAGCGTTTAGAGTGCGCTATCATGATTAAGGCAGCAGAGGCTGATATGGCAGATGATGCACAATAATTTGAATTTGTCACGGGAAACGGATAGCGGTATTTGTGACCCGTGTGCGAATATATTTGCCATCTGTATACCTATATGGATGGTAGCAAAATGACAGGAAGGTATAAGAAAATGAAAAAAGGAAAGAGTTGGGTGATTATCCTTGTGGCAGTCATTTGTATCGGCTTGCTGGGCTGGTATTCCACTGCAGTAATCACCGACACAAAGCAAAAGCAGGAGGCAACTGCTAATGGTGAGAGCACCAAGGATAAGGATTATCAGAATATCAAGCTTGGTCTCGACCTCTCAGGTGGTGTTTCAATCACCTACCATATCAAGGACAAGAATCCTTCAGACAAGGATGTAAATGATACTATCGCAAAGCTCGAGGAGCGTGCAGAGAGCTACACAACAGAGTACTCTGTATACAAGAGCGGGGATGACCGTATCACTGTAGAGATTCCGGGTGTTGACGACCCTAACAAGGTACTCGAGGATCTTGGAAGTCCGGGATCACTGTACTTCATCGCCCAGTATGACAGTGACGGAAATGCCAACTATACACAGGACACATCGGTTGAGGGCGGCTACAAGCTCAACTATGATATTGACACCTTAAAGGCCAATGGCTCAGTCATCCTCGATGGTAACGATGTAAAGGATGCAAGCGCCCAGTATGACCAGTCATCATCTACATCAACCAAGGAGCCTGTTGTTTCATTAAAGCTCAAGGATAAGGCTATTGACACATGGGCAGATGCCACAAAGAAGGCAAAGGATGCAGGACAGTCAATCGGTATATACTATGATGATCATTTCATCAGCGTTCCTACAGTAAGCGCCGTTATCTCAGATGGTAACTGTGTAATCAACGGAATGAAGGATTACGACGAGGCAACAAGCCTTGCAACATTTATCCGTGTCGGAGCCATCAACCTCCAGCTCGAGGAGTTAGAGTCAAATGTTGTTGGCGCACAGCTCGGTGGAACAGCGCTCACAAATGCAGTAAAGGCTGCAATTATCGGAATTATCTTAATCATGATATTCATGATTGTGCTCTATGGTATACTCGGTGTGGTTGCATCTATCGGACTTGCACTCTACTCAATGCTTACAGTACTGTTTATTTACTGGTTTGAGATTACACTTACACTGCCGGGTATCGCGGGTATCATCCTTGGTATCGGTATGGCAGTAGATGCAAACGTTATCGTATTTGCCCGTATCCGTGAGGAAATCGCAGGTGGCAAATCAGTGCTTGCTGCAGTAAATGAGGGCTACAAGAAGGCTCTTTCAGCCATCCTCGATGGACAGGTTACAACCTTTATCGCAGCACTTGTGCTTATGGTGCTCGGTTCAGGTACAGTAAAGGGCTTTGCATACACACTTATGATTTCAATTATTCTGTCACTGTTTACAGCTCTTTTTATTGCAAAATACCTTACAAGAGCATTTTACGGTGTCGGTGTCAGAGCTGAGAAGTTCTACGGCAAGGCAAAGAAGAGAAAGGTTATCAGATTTGTACAGAACAGAGTCAAATACTTTGTTATCTCAGGTGTAGTTATACTTGCAGGTATTGGCGGCATGATTTATTTCGGTGCTACAAGCGGCAATGCATTAAACTACAGTCTTGAGTTTGTAGGTGGTACATCAACCACTGCAGACTTTGGCAAGGATTATACAGCCGCAGAGGTTGAGAAGGACATCGTGCCTTCAGTATCAAAGCTCCTTGGCAATAGTGCAGTGCAGGTTACTACAGTTCAGGGCAGCCATGATGTCACATTAAAGACACGTACACTTTCACTCGATGAGAGACAGGATCTCGCAGCTCTTCTTGAGAAGGATTTCAATGTTGATGCATCAACTATAGAGACTCAGAGTATCAGCTCAACAATCAGTGGTGAGATGAGAACAAACGCTGTAAAGGCAGTTATTATTTCATGTATTTTCATGCTGTTATATATCTGGTTCAGATTCAAGGACATCAGATTTGCTTCAAGTGCTATCCTTGCGCTGGTACATGATGTGCTTGTTGTAGTCACAGCATATGCACTTATCAGAATCTCAGTCGGCAGTACGTTTATCGCATGTATACTTACAATCGTAGGTTACTCAGTCAACGATACAATCGTTATCTTTGACCGTATCCGTGAGAACCTTCACGGTATCAAGAAGTACTCAGCAGATGAGCTTGCTGATATAGCAAACGAGTCCCTTACACAGACACTTTCACGAAGCATCAATACTTCGCTTACTACATTTGTTATGGTATTGTTACTCTTTATCTTTGGTCATACATCAATCAGAGAGTTCTCATTACCACTCATGGTAGGTGTGCTTTGCGGAACATATTCTTCAATCTGCATCGCTACAGAGCTGTGGTATGTTATGAAGCTTTATCTGGGCAAGAGCGCCATCAAAAAGCAGGCGGCTGCACCGGCTAAGGTTTCTAAAAAAGCTAAGAATTAATAATTAATTTATGGCCCGGCCTTTAAAGGCTGGGCTATTGTTTTTTGTGGACTTATTAATATATGCAGATATGTTTATATATTTATAAATTTATGTGCGGAGTAATAGAATGGAGCATTATTTATATGAAAATTTTTCTGATTTATCTGCTTCTTATGAATATAGCAGGCTTTGCTGCGATGGGAATTGACAAGTGTAAGGCCAAGGCACACGCATGGCGCATCCCGGAGAAGACATTATTTGGGCTCAGCCTGCTGGGCGGAAGCGCCGGTACCTGGGCTGGGATGTATGCCTTCAGGCACAAGACAAAGCATTGGTATTTTGTAAAGGGGATGCCGCTTATTTTCTTTATCCATGTGGTTATTGCATGTGTTATCTACAGGAATTTCTATTAGAAATTTAATTATACAAGGTAACAAAATACTTAATGTAGGTAAAAAGTAACAAAAAAATGTAGCATATAAGTACATAATTGTGTATAATAGATAACAGGTACAAAACCACTACACAACTATCAAGGAGGGCAAAATAATGTGGGCATATGAAAGTGTATTTTATCAGATTTATCCGTTAGGCTTCTGTGGGGCACCATTTGAGAATGATGGTGTTTTGGAGCATAGAATTTTGAAAGTGAATGACTGGATACCTCATATCAAAAAGCTTGGGGCAGATGCAATCTATTTTTCACCGGTGTGTGAATCTGATACACACGGATAGAATAGAAGTGATTATACAAAAATAGTCACATGGCCTGGCTCAATCGAGGACTTCGCTCAGGTTTGTGACAATCTGCACAAGGACGGCATAAAGGTAGTGCTGGATGGTGTGTTCAATCATGTGGGAAGAGGCTTCTGGGCGTTCCAGGATGTGCTTAAAAATAGAGAAAGCTCACCATATGTAAACTGGTTTGGACGTATAGCCTTTGACGGCAACTCAAACTATAATGATGGATTGTGGTACGAGGGCTGGGAAGGCAATTACGACCTGGTCAAGCTTAATCTGAGAAATGAGGATGTAATCCAGCATATCTTTTCAGCGATAAAGGGCTGGGTAGACGAGTTTGATATAGACGGGCTGAGACTTGATGTGGCATACTGCCTCGACCATGATTTCCTCAGAAGACTAAGGGAGTTCTGCGACTCACTAAAGCCGGATTTCTTCCTGGTGGGAGAGACACTGCATGGTGACTACAACCAGATTATGAATGATGCGATGCTTCACTCGGTAACGAACTATGAGTGCTATAAGGGTCTGTACTCGAGCTTTAATTCCATGAATATGTTTGAGATAAATCATTCGCTTCTCAGACAGTTCGGACCGGAGCAGTGGACTCTCTACAAGGGTAAGCACCTCCTGTCATTTGTGGACAATCATGATGTGACAAGAGTGGCAAGCATACTGACCAATGAAAAGCATCTGCCACTAATCTATGCACTTGCATTTGGTATGCCTGGCATCCCTTGTGTGTACTATGGCAGTGAGTGGGGAGAGAAGGCAAAAAAAGAAGACGGTGACCCGGCTTTGAGGGCATGCTTTGAAGCACCACAGTACAATGAGCTGACTGAATGGATTTCAAAGCTCGCAGAGGCAAAGAAGCAGTCAAAGGCACTATGCTACGGTAATTTCTATTCGGTTGTGCTCACAAACGGCCAGTGCGTTTTCGGTCGTGAATGTGATGGCGAAAAGGTATTCGTGTGCATCAATGCCGCAGACCAGCCGTATTTCGCGGGCTTTGATATGGGAAAGGGTGATGCAACAGACCTGATTACAGGTGAGCAGGTTACATTAAACGGTGGCCTTGAGCTGCCACCTTACAGTGCATACTTTTTGAGATAACATTTGTATGGACAATAAAAGAAATAATAAAAGAAAAAATGAAAGAAAAGAGCTCATATGTGCTGTCACAGCCGTAGTGGTACTTTACACAGCTATGGAGTCGATAGGCATCACATGCCCCATTAAGTTCATCACCGGAATATCATGTGCAGGCTGTGGCATGTCGAGGGCATGGATGGCATTTTTACAGCTTGATATAGCAAAGGCATTTGCATATCATCCGCTTTTTTGGCTTGTGCCTATTGCGGTAATAGTGCTTTTGTGTAAATCTAAAATAAATATTAAAATTTATAAAATAATTATATTTACAATCATCATTATGTTTGCTATAGTTTATATATGCAGATTGATATGGTCAGGCGATGATGTCGTGGTCTTTGAGCCGCAAAACAACATCCTGTTTCGTATCATCCGTATAATAAATAGCAAATAAAAAAGCAATCTGGTGATATGTCAAGCTAATTTTTGAAATGATTTTGATATGTATTT
>ENA-ORLD01000207-ORLD01000207.1-human-gut-metagenome-genome-assembly--contig:-NODE-207-length-12594-cov-6.74998_pt1 | contig 12594 bp, 19 predicted proteins | sample MGYA00243067_ERZ508824 | MGnify/ENA primary metagenome ERZ508824 (study PRJEB26277, sample SAMN04329789) | human gut metagenome | biome: human-associated habitat | host: Homo sapiens | place: USA... | reverse complement strand
GGCAGATAACTTAGGCATCCGCGACTTTCCTTGACGGCAATGCCGTACTGCTGCAAGAGCCTGTCGGAAAAATCTTCAAAGCTCGTGGCACGGTACAGCACTGAAGAAATCTGTTTCCGCAGGGTATCTTTTACGGTTTCAAACTTCTTCTGCCGGGGCTGCTGTCCGGCTACGGTAAGGGCGGCGTTTGCAAGGTCGAGCTTCTGCTGCCCACGCCTGCGCGCCCAATACTCCGCTTCGCTTACGCGCTCTTTCGAGCCGTTGAGCAGGTCAATCTGGTACAGTCCGGCACCCTCGCACAGCTCCATGACCTCGACACGCAAATGCCGCATGGTCTGGGCTGTGCTGGAGTGTTTCATGCCCTCTAGCCAGTCGCGGGGCTTCTGCATATAGGGCTTGCGCTCCACCTCTCGTGTTCGGATGCTGCCGATCACGATGTGGACGTGGATGTTTCCCGAATGGTTGTGCCCATCCGGGTGAGTGCAGACGATGGCGGGATGACCGGGGAAGTTTTCTTCGCAGAATTTCAGGCCAAGTGCCTGTGCCTTTTCCATGGTCAAGCCGTTGTCGGCTGCATCTCTGGGGTCAAAGCTGATGATATACTGGTGGCTCTTGATATCACCATGCTGGGTATTCTTGCAATACTTGCGGTTTGCCAGCAGACAGGCCGTTGCGAATGAGAAATCGCCACACTCAAGGGTATCGAGGATGTACGATTCTCGCAGCATGGGTCGGCCTTGCTTGTCCAGAATTACCTTGCCGGAAAATTCATCGTGCTGGTAAACGAGGTACGCTTCGATGGCGGTGTAGTCCGAATTCTTAGAGCTGATATGCTTGAGCGTTGCCATACAGTTCACCCAGAACTTTCTCGGCGTGTAGCCGGAATGCGGTCAGGTCTGCAAGTTCGTCAAGGATTTTCGCCCGGATCTGCTCGGTGTCTGCACCGCCGGAGTTGAAGTGCCGTGCAAGCTGGTTGAGGTTGCTGCCTACCTTGCTGCACTGGGCAAGCAGGGTGGAAACAGCGGTCAGGGTTTCTTCTCCGCCGCCTGCAACGATGACTGTTTTCTCGATCTTGACGTTGTGGATGGCACGGCGGATAAAAGTGGAGAGGGAGAGATTTTCGAGAAACGTATAAAGTTCAATTTTTGCGGTTTTGTGTGTGCTTGTGAGGACTAAAAATAACGATGTTCAACGATTTCAAAGCACAAGGACTTGTGCGGATTTATGCGTACACCGTGGGATGGTGACAAGCGGGTGGCATTGTCACCGCACCCAAACAACGTTGTTTCTACCAATAGTACAGATCACAAAATGACGGCGCAACGTCTTGATGAAGATGAGGTCAGCCGAACTTACCTCACCGACAGCATGGGGGCGCAAACAGTCAACCACGGTTATCAATGAATCCGGCTTGTACAACGTGATTCTTCGTAGTGACAAACTGAAATCTATATGAGCGGCTGTACTGTTCAAATAGTTCAATTTTATTTTGAATTACCTTGAATTATTTATTGCCAACAGGCAAGACGGATGATAGAATAAAATAAAAAGGTGATTTCAATGAAACGCATTGACGGTAAAACCCCTTTTGGCGGTGATTACGCCGAATTTCATTTTTTGGATGCCGAAAACAATGAAGTTGATGAGGGCAAGGAAACAAGCATTGTTATCCGTGAGTGTAAAGCGGATGGAACGCTTGTGAAAGAAATATGGGCTAGGGTGTCTGATAACTGGTATAAAAACAATCCTACGGACGTTATTTGGTGGAAAGACACGCCGGACGGTGTTGGCGAATGGCTTTTTAGTTTCGACAAAAAGACCGTGTTCAATATGTTCGCTGACTACCCCAAAACCCTAACCCCGGAACAGAAACAGATTTTTGATAAAGAAAACCCCGAATGGGCGGACTTCTTCAAAGATCGCCAAGAGAACAACATAAAATGACGAAACAAGAAGCGAAAAAGATTCTTGAAGCCTATCGGGAAACCGATGAAGATACGGGCGAGAAATACGGATATATCATCCAGAGCTATCACGGAGAGTATGACGGCGGCTTTGTATTTAGATGCAAAGTTGAGGGTGTAAAGTATAAAGCTACTGACACCTTGCCGCTGGTTTCCGTCCTTTCGGATGGTAAAGTTGTAGTTCTCCCGACTTGATTAAAAAGGGGTGCAGTTCATAATGCCGATGCCTAGTTTTTACACAAGCCCGTATTTTGTGAATGAGCCGGATAACTGGCATTTGACGGATGATGCCCCGGAAGATGTACGCAAAGAGTTTGAGGAATACATGAATTATCCCGATTGTGTGCAGGATAATGAGCTTATAAGGGCTATGAAAAGCTATTATCGCGCATTTGGCGATACTTTCCCAAGTTATCCGAATCCCCCGGAAAATGCTGTTGAAATCATCCGGGATTGTTTGCAGAAAAAGAAAGATGTGTATGAGTTGGGCTATCTTAGCTTAGATGATAGCATCATATACTAAACAAAAAAACGCACTTTTGAAAGTTAATTTTCAAAGGTGCATTTTTCTCTATGAGTTAAGCATAGCTGTTGGACAACTCCAACATGATTTCTTGATGGGTGGGATATACAGCGGGAACGCCGCTTGATTTGTAAGCGGTGGTGACGCCGTTTTGCGTTACTGTCAATTTTGATCCGGCTTTGATGGAAACATCCGGCGACAGGAACACTTTAACGCCTTGCGAAATTGTCGCAACGGTATCTGTTTGGACTGCACTTGAAAGCGTTTCAAAAGACAGCTTGCAAGGCTGGTTCTCCAACACAATGACTTCTTTTGTACTGGTAATATGGGTGTTAGGGTCTTTGACGGATTGCCGTTCCGATACCATCATAACGCCTGTATAGGTGCTTTCTATGGCCTTTCGTGCGGCTTTCTGCGCCGATTGCATCGCTTTAATCATCGTGCGAAATCCCCCTTTCGGTTAAAGTTTATTAAAGCCCATGATATAGCCGCAAATCCGCCTGTAAAGCCCTGTAATGCTGTTTTGTCGGTGAGATGGGAAAAGATATTAAGCGGTAAAGCCGTGGCCTACAAGCGTTAAATCCATGCTGTGTTCATCCAAATACAGATTGTGGGTAACATCTTCAACCATCATATAATTTTTAAGCTGAACATCGCCCAAATCTAGCAATGTGGGTATCAGACAACCCGGCCTAATGTTGGGATTGCCAAAAGCGCCCTTTAGCTTTAGATTTTTTGTTTTCCGATTGTACAGCTTTAACAGTGCTTCAGCTTTGGCGTTGCCGTTTTCGTTGGCAGTTAAGCTATCATCAAAGTATTGCAGGACACCCCATTTGTTCATGTTTGATTCATCGGATGCAACGCACGGTGTTCTTTCGCCCTTTTCACTGTCGTTGTACATCAAGACAACTTTATTGTAAGTCTGTTTGTCAATGCTGGAAGTATAAGTGAAATCTTCGCTGTTCCCATCATAAACCAGAAAATCAGGAACTTTCATATCTGCAATGTTTTTGAGGGTCAGCTTTCCAAAATCATCATACAGAACGAACATTTGCTTTGTGTTCTGCATGGTGAGATCAAGAGCGTTTTCAATCATTTCAAAAAGTGAAGTGTTATCTTCAACCCTTGAGGGGATTTTATAGCCCGTATCCGCGAGATCACCGATGGTTAAGTGAAAATCTTCGCAAACCATCTTAATGAAATCGGACGCTGTTTTGTTCTTATAAACGTAGGTGGATTTGTTTTTGAGATAACGAATCTGATCGTAGGCGGTTACTTTCAACAGAGAATCTTTACTTGACTGTTTTGTAAAGACATAACCCATAAAAACGGGAATACCGTCTATTTTCAGATGTACCGGGTCACCCTCTTCAAATTCCGGGGCTGTTTCCTTTAGCATACTAAAATCTAGCTTGCCGGGGGTACTACGTCTTTTCAAGGTCAACTTTACACCCTCTTGCACAGCAGGAAGAAAGCCGCTTGTTTTACTTGTACCGATCAGTAATTCATACTTTCCAACGGAAAGATTCATGTGCATCACCCCTTTTTGTGTTGCCAACTACCTTTGCGAATAGTTCATCTATGCTCAATTCCTGTTGAACAGCCTGTTCATTTTGGTGTATCTTATATGCAAGATGAGCCGCTTTTTCTTGCTGTTCAATACGATTCAAGGCAATGTTTTCTGTGATTGAACCGTTGGAATTGAAATAGCCCAAACTGCCTTTGTACGCTCTGGATGGAATATACCCATAGATAGAAGCGATTTCTTCTAACCGTTTCTTGCAATTTAAGGTTTGCAAGGCTTTATCTCGAATTTGGGCTATTCGTTGTTCTGAAATATGAAGTTCGTCTTTTAGTTCTCGCAACGTCTTAGAGCGGCAATAAAGCCCCGAAATAACATAGCTTTCAGTGTCCTTTAGTTCGTCTACGATGTTCCAAAGAACACGGTTTGCATATTCTCGCTCAAGCCGTTCTGTAACATCATCTTCCATGCTTGACGGATCGGGAATAGAATCTTCCAATAATAGCCCGTCCGCCCCCTCAACAGGGGATTCCAGACTTACAACGGACGATTCAAACGCCGCTTTCCGCAAGTTGTCCAGCTTATTTGCGGAAATGTTCAACGCTCTGCATATTTCAAAATCAGACGGATTTTTATTTTCACTTTGGCACTGTGCTAAAAAGCGTTTGTACCGTGCAATTTCGGAAAGTAGGTGAATCGGAATCCGCTTGACATTGCCGCAATTTCCACAATAAAGCTGGATATACCGCTGAATCCAATACCCCGCATAGGTTATAAATTTTGTCTCATGGTCTGGATTGTACATAGAAGCGGCCTTTTGCAAACCTAAATAGCCCTCTTGCATGAGATCATCTATTTCAGCCTGTTTAGAGTATTTCCTTGCGGTATTGTAGATGAAAGGACGATTTTTCAAGTAAAGCTGTTCCAAGTTGGAAGAAACATTGATCCCGGCTTGAATCTGCCTTACAAGTTCTTCATTTTCAACTTGAACTCCATTTTGCTTTTCGTTCGTCATATCGGTCTTTTTCATACGTCACCAGAGAAATCATTGTATCAATCGTTCTTTTGCTTGCGCCGTTTTCTTTGGCACGCAAGATAAGTTCAAGATGATTTCGGATTGCTAATTCATCTTGTTGCAAAATTTCTCGTTCTAAATCGGTCATCGGTTGAAATCCTCAATTATGCCGTATGAAAATATCAGCCGTTCAGACCGTCCAAAATGATTTCTTCGTTGGTGGGAATGTAGTTGGTGAACATCTGCGGGTATTCCATGGCAAGGGCTTCATACTGCTTGCCGATCTCCATCATGGTATCAGGCAGAGCGAGAACGGAATAAATAGTATGATCCTGCACTTCAAAGCGGGTCATGCCGTTATAGTCCATTTTGACGATCTCATGGTTGGACAGCATGGGGCAATCTGCAACGGTTTCAAGTTCTTTCAGGCGGTCAAGATATTCATTGATTTCTGCGGTAGTTCCCATGCGCTCATTGAGAATACGTTCAATTTCCGGGTCATATCGGGGAACACCGGCCACGTCAGGAATATTGCTATATTTGACGGTGAGAACATCGTAGATCATTTTCATGGCCTTATGAGAGCCTTTCAGCGGCTCAATAATGCTATGAAGCAGTTCGGCGGTCAACTTGCTTCCGCACATCTCAATGATTTTGAGGGCGTTTGCAACGTCCGTGGAATGGTCGGCGTTGTCCTCTGCAAAAGAAATGCCAAATTCTTTGCAGAACTGCCGGATCAGCCCCCGGATAGAATCGGAAAACTGCTTGTTCAGGTTTCCGGCTTCGCCTTTCAGCTTTTCAATAGCTTCCTGCTTGCCAAAATCAGAAAGCCGCTGGTTAAGATCAATCTGGCTAATCGTGTCACGGATTTTCCCGGCTTCCTGCTTGTGGGTGTGCTTGAGCATCAGGGCTTTCTTTGCGTAGGTTTCATAAGATTTTTCCATTTTGTTCACCTCATATCATTTTTGTTCCGTTGAACCACTTTTGATCTTTGTAGCGTTCAACGAGTTGTTCAATGTTCATTGAATCCATGTTTTCTATCAGGTCTTTTAATGCGGGGGTATCGAATCCGGGAAGTGCTGATTTTGTTTCAGCAGTTTCCAAAATGTGTTTGATTAGGGCAACGTACAGGGCTAACCACTTTTCAGGATCAGAGTTTACGCGGATGAAATCGGATCGTTTTGCGGAATCCGTGAAATACAGAATCGGATCAGCGGGTAAATATAGCCCATCTGAACCACAGAACATATCATCAATAAAAACTTTGGTCTGCTTTGTAACGCCCGGCAATGTGTTGATGTAGGCTTCACCATCAAACATATTTTCAAAATAATGTCTGTTCATTGCAACCAATTCTTTGTTGATCCGTGCCACTCTTTCACCACCTTTCTGAATCTATCGTACCTCAATATAAATTATACCATATATAGCGTTTGCTGTGCTAAAAATGCACAACATTTAGTCATTTTGGGCAAAAATAAAAACCGGGGTGGTTAGCCCCGGTCGTTAATAATGCGGTATACAGAAGTAGTGGATAGCTTGTATTTTTCGGCGAGAGCATCAACGTCAACGCCGTTATAGAAGTCCCGGCGAATAGCGTTATTGCGTTCCTGCTTTGAAGTGAACTCACCTCTGCCCGGTATGTAAAGCCGTTCGCCGGGAAAGGCTTCAAGGATTTGTTTGAATACCTCACTGCCTGTAATGCTTTTCAGTAACTTCAAATTAACTTCGTTCTCGCTCAATCAATCACCACCGTTTGACGTTAATATTTCAAAAAGTGTTCAAAATCGTTCAATCTGAATTAGAATCCAACAAAAATCAAAGTGCCCTCAACCTTTACAGGAACAGTCTTGACGTGATACTTCTCATTTTCAAGCAAATATTCAATTCTAGCAATAACCCGGCCTTGATCCAGACTGTCAAGCTGTTTGAACTTGCTTATCATCTCATAAAGAATTTCGTTAGGCGTGTTAGTCATAGTAAAGCACCTCTCTTTAGTATTTGACAGCGGTTGCAGGGCAGTTGTACAGCCTACAAAGTTCAATGAACTTATCAACCGTGGGGGCGGTCTTACCGCTTTCCCAACGTCTGATTGTGCGTTCGCCCATGTTCAGCCGTTCGGCTACTTCCTTTTGAGTGTACCCGGCATTCACACGCGCGGCGGCAAGCGAAATCTTAGAATTAGTCATTATTTGCAACCTCATTCTTCAGCATTGAAATTTACAGACACGCCGTTATCTTCTAGGAGTTTGATACAGTTGTTGATTTCTTTGGTAAGTTCGTCTGTATTATAAATGGGCTTGAAATCTTCTGTTTCTCCATACTGCTTGCGCAGTTTCCAAAGAACAAAGCTGATAAGAAAGGCATCATACCAACTTGTTTCAGCGGAATATTTGGGATAGCCCCAAATCATATCAAAGGTGATGCTGTCCGCAAAAACTCTTATCTTGCAAACATCTGCTTCCCACGGGTCGCCTTTTGTAACCCATTCAATCTTATTGATCTTCTGGATGTTGGACAGAAGATTAGCATATTCTTCGCCTGTCAAAATTATCAGTCCTTTCTTGCTACTGTTACCGTTGATACGGTTCGCCTATATTATATCTATCTTTTATATTTATTGCTGTTTAGCGTTGACGCACCGCCTTTGTATAGAAACTGTTTTGAACAGTAGCAACGGTAACACTCTTGAAAAATATAGCGAATATAAAACAATTTTCGAATGCTACCGTTTATTGTTACTGTTGTGCTACTGCTACTGTTCGTTACTGTTCAACGAACACTTTGCACTGCTTCCCGTTCAGGCGCATATTTTTAACAGTTGTTCCCAACGCTTGATTGAGCTGTTTTGAAAATGTCAGACGATTCACAGGGCGAAAGTTGTTTTTAATGCAAAACTCATCATAGCGGATGTAAACTTCTCGTGTTGCTTCATTGTAAATGCCCTCAACATCTCCGTTATCGTTCCGGCAGTCCTCAATAAAAGCTAAGATAGGGTTGTTTTCCTGCTCATAATCGGTTTTAGCTTGCTGTACCTTTTGAGAAACAGTAAAGTGCTTGTTTTTTAGTACACGCTTCAAACCACCAATCGCAAGCAGGATAAAATATTCCATTGCTTCTTGTTGGGTCAGCTTTACATTGATTTGCGGATCATAATCGGGATCATTTTCTGAAAATTTAGCGTTTAACGGGATTGTGAGAAGTCGTCGCATAGCCGCCCCGGTGGGGTCTTTCATACGGGGAATGTTGTTTGCTGAAAAAATCAACTTTGCATAGGGGATAAATTGGAAAGCGTCCTTTCCTTTGTTTTCGGCTTTAATGCTTTCGCCTGTTGCGATCTTCTTGAAAATCGCAACATCTTCTTTGAAAGAATCCGAAATATCATCGCCAAGGTTCGCTAACTTGCCGAATAGCATAGCGGTTGAAAATCTATCGTCAAGTTCTTTGAAATCAAGGGTTGATATATTTTTATCCCCAAGCATACCATGAAGCATTTCGATATAGGTTGATTTACCGTTGCTCTTGTCACCTACCAAAATCACGGCTTTACCGCCGCCTAACTTGTTATCACGGTATAGACACGCTCCAGCCACTTCTTCCAGCAAAGCGCGGATTTCCGCATCATTGCAGGAAAGGCGGTTCAACACATTGTCCACTAAAGGGCAAATTGCATCCGGCGTATAGTCCCAAGGAATCTTATTGGTGATAATGTGTTCCGGGGTAAAGCCCGCAAAAGAACCGTCAATGATGTTATACAGGCCGTTCTTAAACGCGATCAGGTGCGCGTCCTCTGGTTTAGTGTTGTCCCGGATCAGCAGATCAAGATAATCAACGACTTCAGACCGCTTCGCACGGTTTAGATCGGGGATGTGCTTAATCATGGCGGCTTCAATCTCGCCATATCCAGCGGTATAGATACCGTCCTTGTAAATGTGCAACTGATTATTGATCTTGATGATATGGGCGTTGTTCTTCAGGAAGATAGCGAACTTATCAAACAAGAACGTGCTACCGTTGTAGAAAACGGGTTTCTTGAACGAATCATCCCGCAAGATAGTTTCAATCTCGCTGTCTGTCAGAGGAACTTACAACACATACTTATTGATTTTCCGATCGGTTTCCCGCGCGTCTTCCACGGTAAAATCATTGCTTAGCAGGGTCAGAATGTAATTAAACAGAGCTTGATTTCGTCCGTCCCCCTCTTCCATATCAAGAAACGCCATTTTGCTACGGACGGGGAACAGCCACCGGGGGAGCGGTTGCGCTTGCTCATTTTCGGCGGTATCATAGAGGATTTCACGCTCTACGCCGCCGTATTTAAGCACTTCATAGGAACTTTTCACGCCCACCTTAATATCAGCTTTCAAGCCGATTGCAAGGGTGCAATGGGTCTTACAGCCGCCCACGCCGCTATTTTTGAACAAGAAGTGCTTGCCCCGCGTGGTACGATAAACGCGGCAATTCAAAGAATAATCTTGAACAACTTTGAACAGAACATCCGAACTTTCCTCATCGTCCAGATCAACAAGGATCGTATCTTCTGCCAGAATCCCGGCGAACTCTGGTAAAGACTTCACCTGTTCATAGGTCTTAAAGTCCGTCCTGCCCTTGAACTTCTCCACGCACTGTTTATCTTTGGTTTCAACATATCCGCGAAAGAACAATTATCTCCCTTCTTTCTTTGCAGTAAATTCTAGTTGCTTTCGGAATCCCTCACTCATTTTCAATGAGATCAGTTACAGGTACATTCAAAGCCTTAGCGATTTTGCCAACAGTTGCGGGTTTGCAGTTGCTTCCCGTTGCAATTCTCCTGTACGTCTGGTATTGAATGCTGATCTCTTTGCAAAGATCATAAGGATTCATGCAGGCGGTCGCTAATGCAATCTGCAACTTTTGAAAATTAACTTTCAAATCGGTTCACCTCTCTTTTTATTCTGTATCAGCATTGCAGTACCGATACAGCGAATATGCTTGACAGATTGTTTTTTATCTGTTATTATCATTGTAACAGCTTGTTATTGCGCTGTCAATACCTGAAAGAGATTATTTTCAAGCAGTTCTTTCTGGAATGTATATGTTATACTAGTTCAGAAAGAGGGTGATTAGACATTGACAGTTAATGAAAATATCAAGAGAATCCGAAAGGAAAGGGGGCTTACTCAAAAACGATTAGGGGAAATTTGTGGAATAGCTGAACCCAACATACGAAAGTATGAGAACGGAAAACAAAATCCAAAGTTGGAAACTGTTGAAAAAATTGCATCGGCCTTAGGAGTAAGTGCATTTGAACTAATGGGAGTAGAATACTTTGATCTTAAAAATCCAGATGCAGGAAAGCAATATGCAGAGTATAACAGCTTTCAAAACTATCTTCGTTCACTAGGGTATGCAGTTAAAGAAGAACTAGATGGAAGCCAAGAGGAAAGTACATTGTGTTCGTATGTGATTACTGGAAATGGTATTTCTGTGGTTTTGTCTGGTAAGGAGTACGATCAACTTCAATCATCCACGGGAGATTTGCTTTTTTCATTTTTATGGAAAAAGCAACAGCAGAACAAAAAATAAGCCGTCACCCTCTGTAAAGGGCAACGGCTCAACACATCCGGCTATCATCTGCAAGTGATGGCCGGAAATGGCGCATATAAGCGTTGTATGGCGTTTTTGTGGGGCGAGAGTATTCTTTTCCTTGCTTAACGCAAACGCTTGTATATAAAAGAAATCCCCGCCTACTGCAATAGACAGGGATTCCGAAAGCAACCAAATCAAGAAACCTGCAAAGAATCGTGAAGTGGTCTATGTGTAAGTATACCATTCCATGATTCAAAAATCAACGAAAGGAAAGGTATACTTATGACAGGCGGAACAAGAAAACGCGGCGCAACATGGTCTTACTATTTCGATTTGGGAAAGATAGACGGTAAGCGGCAGAAGAAAGAGAAAGGCGGCTTTAAGACAAAGAAAGAAGCCGAAACCGCACTTGCCAAAGCTATCAACGAATACAACAACGCCGGGGCAGGCTTTACCCCGTCCGAAATCACCGTTTCGGATTATCTGGATCAGTTGTATGATCTGTACTGCAAGCCGAATCTGAAATACCAGTCCCAAGTAACTTATTTGCGAATCATCGAAATTCACTTGAAACCCAAGTATGGAAAGTACAAGCTAAAGGCTCTTACATCGGCAATTTTGCAAGAATACGCCAATGATCTGAAAATGAGCGGACTTGCCAAGAAATACGTTTCGTGTATTTTAACTGTCTTTGGTGCGGCCTTAGATTATGCAGTTGAACCCATGCACTACCTTTCCGCAAACCCTATGCGCTATGTGAAACTCCCCAAGATAGAACGTAGCCCCCGTGAACGCATCGTGCTTGCAATGGAAGATTGGAACAGGATCATTGAACGCTTCCCGGCTGAATCACGGTTTCATATTCCGTTGATGATCGGCTTTTATACAGGCTTGCGCATCTCTGAAACATTCGGCTTGACTTGGGATGATATAGACCTTGAAAAGCGGGAACTTACCGTAAATAAGCAGATTGTCAAGCGCAACTTTGGGGCAGATGTTCGGAAAGTGGTAGAGAAAAAGGATAAAAGAGAACTCCGTTCATCGTGGTACTTTGCAACGCCTAAAACACAATCTTCCAAACGAACAGTAAAGTTTGGCGAAATGCTCTATCAGGCTTTGAAGCAAGAACGCGCCGAACAGATGAAGCATGAATTAAAGTACGGTGAACGCTATATTATTCAAGTTATAAAGAAAGAACTTGATGAAAAAGGCAACAAGATGCAAAGGATCGTACCCGTTCAGAAGAGTTTGCAATCTGATCTCCCACGGGTCAAGATGGTTTGCGTTACAGAACGCGGCGAATACACCTCAACGGATTCTTTCAAATACTGCTCTAAGATTATCCATAAGGAATTGAAGATTGCTTTTGATTATCATTCTTTGCGGCATACCCATGCAACGATCTTGATTGAATCGGGGGCAGATGTAAAGGACGTTCAAACCCGTTTGGGACACGCAAACATTCAAACCACTCTGCAAACCTATGTACATGATACGGAAACGATGGCAAACCGTTCTGTTGACATTTTTGAACAGGCAGTAAAGCAAAAGAAGCTGTCATAAGGACAAACAAAAAAGAGGGTTGAGCCGCTGAAATGTTCAACGGTTCAACCCTCTTATCATATTCAATGTTCAATGGTGGCGAATGGGTGGCAAATCGCCATTTTTCAAGCCAATAAAACGCAGAAAATCAAGGATTCATGCGGGTTAATACTGTACTACACTCATAAGGGAGAGATTCAGGAGTTTGCAAGTGAGTTCCAGTGACATTTTTTCCTCCGCTGTCACACGGAACTTGATGACGTGCGTTTTGTTGTTCGGCGTGTCGTGGTGCTGGGAATTGCTAGGAATCGGTTGAACATTCGTTTTGGTCATTGTACCTCCTGTCTGTTCGATAACTCCTCGGTGAAGTTATGTAAGCACGACACGCCGTTGCTGTTCGCACCGTCAGGTGCGAACCATGAGCAGGGTTTGGGGCAGGCACGCCCCAACAAGATCACTT
>ENA-ORLD01000196-ORLD01000196.1-human-gut-metagenome-genome-assembly--contig:-NODE-196-length-12881-cov-6.01684_pt1 | contig 12881 bp, 13 predicted proteins | sample MGYA00243067_ERZ508824 | MGnify/ENA primary metagenome ERZ508824 (study PRJEB26277, sample SAMN04329789) | human gut metagenome | biome: human-associated habitat | host: Homo sapiens | place: USA... | reverse complement strand
CCACAGGCACAGGCATATTCAATGTTGGGATACAGAAAATGTGCGGTCTTTCCGACTCCTGCCGCACCGATCATCAGGCAATGCACCTCCCCGGTATCCACCAGTGCGTATAGTTTTCCTGCCCGCTCCATGCTGCCGAGTACCAGTCCCTGTGCAGCCGGCAGGTTCTCACCCCTGCGCCACAGCTCCGGTTCATAGGGCACCTGCACATAGGTTTCTGCGATTTCCTTTTTCGTGGCAAATCTCGCCGTTCCATGCTGACCGTCCCCGACAGTCCTGCTCTTGCTTCCGTATTCTGTATAATAGTGTGACAGAAGTGACACGCCTCCAATCACGGAAAACATTGCCACCCCAGCGATCACCAGCATCACGACTGGATGCATAGCAGCATTCCTCCCTCCTGATGTTCCATTTTCTGTTCCTTCACATTCTGTTTTGCCGGCTTCATCTGCTCTTCCCCGCAGTCGATGGCAACAAAAATATGAGCCCGGATGCATTCCATCGCAAGGCTCATACATTTTCTGGCAAGCAGTTCCTGATCTTCTTTTTGTTCTAAGTCTTTTGTATCGAACACCTCCAGTGTTTCTTCAAAGGCTGCCTGCATCTGCCGGATGCGGGTGTTGAAGTTTCCCTTGTCTTTATGCGGCTGATAACGCTTTGACAGATTTTCCAGTATCTGGTCTGCACTAGTTTCCCTGCCAAGTGCGATTCCCTCTTTTTCCATGCACCGCACAAGCACTCCGGTCAAAAGCATCCCCGGTCCGTCAAAGGCATCCGTAAGCTGTTCCCTGCCCCTGCCTTTTTTCAGTTCATTATAAATATCCTGATAATAACGGCAGATATAACTTCTGTTGGCATACTTGATGTTGATGGATTCCGTCACCTCTTTCAGCACCTCTGTCCATGCCCTGCATTCCATGACTCTCGGATGTTCCTGTGCCGGAATTGTTTCCTCACCATATCTGCCCTTTAAATCCTCATTCCAGTCTTTGCAGGCTGACTGTAACCGTTTCACCGCACCATATCCATTGCGTACCAGAATCTCTGCCAGTCTGCCGCACGCTTCTATGCCTGCCGGATCATGGTCGAGGCACAGTACAACCGTATCCAGTCTTGGGTTGTCTTTCAATGCCTGCAGCATGGCATGTTCTGCCACACCGTTCAAGGCGATATCACTGTTCTCCTGCCAGTTGTCCGGATACAGGGACAGAAATGATAACAGATCAATGGGTGCCTCAAACACATACAGTCTGTTCCCGGTTCCCTTGTATCCAAATCCGTAGGCAGCTTCCGAGCCTTCCTGATTCAGCCGGAAGCTCCTGCCGTCAGAACAACTTCCCTTCACATGAACATGCCGGATTTTCCCCTCTCTGTCCAGTCCGGCAAACACAATATTGTGATGCTCCGCAGATTCATATATGGTTCCTGCCTTTGCAAAGTACGAGAGGATTTCCCTGTCAATATGACGTTTCTGCAGAAGATACGCATAGACCCTCTTCATGGTCGGATTTTTCTCCGGCGGTTTCAGTTTCTTTGGCTCTTTCGGTTCTTTTCTTTCCTCTGTCTGTTCTTTTTCTACAGCCTGCCGTCCCTTCCCGGCTTTTATCGGTTTTCTTTTTGTCTCCTGCCTTTTTCCCCGTTCAATAAGCTGTCCCTGTTCTCCGTCCAGCAGATAGCTCACCGCCTCCGGGTAGGACATCCCGAAGAACTCCTGCATGAAATCAATGGCATGACTTCCGACCTGTCTGCTGTGGCGGTACCAACTGCTCCCCCGGAAAGTCACACTCCTGTGCCGTTTCCAGCGCCATTCATTCCCGGAACGCTCCACCTCCTCATGCTCCCGGCGAAGGATGTCCGCAATCTGTACTGCATTGGCACGCTCCTTCTGTTCCTCTGTAAAGTAAATAAAATCTCCCAATCGTACCTCCTCTCATCATTTCTTCCACTCCTCCAGTGATCACTGTGTCTGTACCATGTTCTCATGGTCATCCACGGCATGTCCCTGTGCAATCTTCTTCTGCCGGATTTTTCGTGCCAGCTTTCTGTCAATCCCCTGCCTGCGTCCTCCACTCTTTCTTCCAGCCACATTCTCTTCGATGATATGTTCCAGATGCCGCATGAGCCTTGTTGCCATTAAGAACAGATCGGGGTGTGGCATATCATTCCAGTGTTCTAAAAAATACGCTGCATAAATATTTCCCTGCTCTGCGGATTTTAAAAAATAATCGTATGCCAGTTCCTTGTCCTGCTGGACATCCTTTCCGATCAGATACACTTTCCCAAGGGCATATTGTGCATACTGGTTTCCGGTGTCTGCCGCCATCTTCAGATAATGCAGTGCCAGTTCCGTGTTCTTTGGCAGTTCTTCTCCGGCAAGATAAAGTTTCCCTAACCTGTATGCTGCAAATTGATTTTTCTGTTTCGCAGCCAGTGTCAGATACTGTATGGCTGCCGGAATGTTTTTAGTGTCCTCTTCCAGATATATTTTCCCAAGCTGATACTGTGCATAGCTGTTTCTGGCATCTGCGGCACGTTTCAGGTGGAACACTGCTTTTTCCATGTCCTCTGCTACCAGTGTGCCTTCCCTGTACAACCGTCCGATTGCATAATCCGCAAACGGATTTTCCTGTGCGGCTGATTCTTCCAGCCACTTTACCGCTTTTGCAATCTTTTCAACATCCAGCTCTGTCCCAGACTCCCCGCTTAACTTTTGGCTCTCCTGTCTGATATAGAGTCTGGCAAGCTGATAGGAGGCATGGGTGTTGCCATAATCAGATGCCTTTGTCAGATAATGTTCCGCTTTCGTTTCGTCTGCCTCTGTCCCGATCCCATGCAGATACATGCAGCCGATACGATACCAGAGCGTATCATCCTTTGATCTTTTCTCAAGATTCAGAAAACCTAGAAAGGTTGCACGATAACAATTTTCCGACTTTTCCTGAATTATCTCTGATCCAAATCCTGTCTCATACAGTGTGCCTGGATTGACCTTGCCAAGGGAATAGAGCGCATACTTATGTTCCTTTGCTGCCGCCTTGGAAAACCACTCCTCTGCCTGTTCCAGATTCTCGTCTGTGCCAAGTCCGTACTGATACATTTTTCCGATGCGGTATTCCAGATAGGTATTTCTTTTCTTCTGCTCTACATAATGCATTGCCGCTAATGCTTTTTTGTACCACACATCTGCCATTTCTTTATCTGCCTCACAGCCAATGCCCTGCGCATAAATCTTTCCCATGTCGTGCATGGCATACGCATTTCCCTGCTCTGCCTCTTCCAGCATAATCTCATGGGCTGCCTCCTCATCCGGTTCTTTTTCCATTGTGCCGTAGAGATATTCCCTCGCTTCTTTATACCGGTCCGTCCATCTGGCAAAATAAGAAGCGGATTCCCCATGCTCTTCTTCCTGCCTGTCTGGTTCCTGCTCCTCCATCTGTCCAGGCAGGATATCCGGCATGTCCTCCCCCTGCAATGTGGCAAGGCTTTCTGTCTGCTGTTCAGATATCTCTTCCAGCCGTTCCATTCCCGTTTCCGCTTCTTCCAGATACAGATACCCTTCTCCAAAACGGACTGCCTCACGGATGACCATATTTTTAACGCTCTTTAGCTCCTTCTGCTGTGACAGCGGTATCATCTCTATTTCCGAATCTTTATAGTAATGCTGTATCTCCTCCCTGCTTTTTTGCCATGCCTGATAGCATTCTGCCACACGCTCTTCCTTTGCCAGTTCATCTACAATGTCATTTACGATGGCCTTCACATCTGCCTTTAAGTATCCATATACCTTTTTCCCTCCGGTATTTTTTAACCGTCTGGATAAAAGCTGCATCTGCTCTGCAATCTTGAGATTATGACAGACTCCCTCCTGCATTTGCTGCAACAAAAAAAGCAGACTTTTTTCTGCCTGCTCTTTTAACTGGTTTCTCTGTTCGGTTGCCTTCTCATAGATGCTGAGAATCTCCTTCCGTAAAATTTCATGTTCTTATGCAGAACGCAAGGCATCAATTCGCTTTGCCGTCAAGTATCCCTCGGACGGATCAGAAGAATAGACCACCAGATGCACATGGGGATGATGGGATTCATTGTGGAATGCCGCATACCATTTCAGGTTCCGGCTGTCTATCTTACAATTCTCACACAGCAACTGCACCCTGCTCCTCAACAGTGCCTGCCACTGGGCGGCACTGTCATAGCCTAACCGCTCGGCATCCTCCCTCCGCAGGCTGATGACATTCGTCCAGATCACACCGGGATGATTTGCCACCTCTTCTGCCACACGGGACAGCACCACTGGTTCTCCCTCATTTGAAAACAGACCGTGAGTACCTATGATTTCTACTCCCGGTCTGTTTGCCAGATAATCCATATAATTTTTCTTTTTCGCTATGATGTCAAGGTTATTTTCCAACGCCTGCGTAATAAACTCCGATGCATTTTCTCTGGTTGGTCTTTGGATATAATCGTGATACTCATGCATCCGGTTCGCATCGGGAATCTTTGCCAGAATATCTTCAATCAGACTTTTCTGCCGGTCGGTGGCTGGCAGTGAAGATGTCGTGCTGCCTACCTTCTCCACGCCCTCACGGGTGCCGATGTAATTGATGTAATTAGCAAGGTGTGCGGGCGGGGAGTTTTTGAGGTAGTTGCAGCGTAGGATAAGTTTTGGCATGGTGTCCTCCTTATTGGTCTGTCCCTAATTCCTTTTTCAGCTTTTCTGCTATTTTATTGAAATAATCTCTTTCTCCAATAAAGTGCATATCGCCAACTGCCTGATATATATTCAATATTTCCAGAACACTCTTATAGTCGTTGCCATCTCTTTTATTTCCAACAAGTGCTTTCACAACATCATCAAATCTGCTTTTATCCTTTTTATAGGTTGCCAGAAGCATCTCCAGATCATCTATTGTCATAATATAACATCTTGGATCTTGCTCAAATATTTCCGGCAATGAGCCGACTATCATCTGTGTATTTGTCATACTCTCATACAAAAGAAAAACCTTTATTACAGGTTTCTCTCCTTTATATTCCTGCTCTGATGCCTTCAACTGCTCATATGCCTCTTTTATGTTCCTGTTATAAAATATATCAATCTGCCCAACATCCGGCACCTGCTGTTTTGCTCCCAGTCCAAGTAATCCTGATTTTAATTCAAACAAAAATACCGCTTCATCCACTTCAACATAATAATCAGCACTCTTTTTTCTTTCCTCTGGAATCTTATGCCATGAATTCTTGGGCAGATATAAACCTGCCAGTTCTTCAAAGTAATCCTCAAACATCTCTCCAAAAGCAATTATAAATTTGGTTCCCCAATGATTGTTGTGATAGTAATCCCGAATCAGCCAGTACAATCCATCTGCTATCATCATCTGTACCAAATAGAAACTGACTGCAATCGTTTCTTTCGTCTTTTGCGTAATCACAAATGGTTTGTTGTAGAAAATCTGTTTTCGCAATGATGAGTTTCTCACCTGTTCATAGGTCACAGAATAATAACTTATAACCCGCTCCAGATTTTTCTTTGTCAGGATGCTATTTTCTTTTTTTCTATATAACTCTTCCGGTGCGCTTAATGGATCTGGATGAATAGAACACAGCCACCAGATAATCCATTCTACTGCTAACAATTCCTCTGCTGTAAGTCCAAATAATTCGTTTGTAATCACATTGATATCAACTATTTTTTCCCTGTTAATATTAGGCGAACCGATCAGCATATGGTAATTGCGGTTATAGTTCTGATATATCCATGCCGGATTTGCGTATTTAAATTGTTCATATGACATTCCCATCAAATATTTGAATATACTAGGCAGTCCATTATTTCCAATATATTCACTTCCTGAATGCTTATTTTCATACCCACGATACAGGTTGACCACTCTTCCTGCTAATTGTTCTGTCATAATATCATTTCTGTAATCATTGGAATTCGTGATAGAAAGATATGCCATGTTTGGAATATCCCATGCCGATAACATGACTTTTGCCTGCTTATGTATAAAACCATGCTGAATAATGTTTAAAGGAAATGTAATATTACATACCAAATGTTCATCTAATTTTTCTACTTGATTTTTATATATTTCAATAGATTTTTCTGCAAAAAAATAGATAAAATCTCTGGTAGCATAGTTCTTAATGAACCCTTCAAAATCTTTCAACTATGTTTCCTCCTCATAAATTCACAGCTTTTAAGAGTACAGAAAAGACCACTACCGAAGTAATGGTCCTGTATTCCCTTCTGTGATGTACTCTGTAAAGGGTGGTTTCTGCCACCTGAATACATAACGGCTGGCGGCTCATTTGTGGTGAATGTATGCAGCCGAAAGGCGGTGGTCAATCAATAGAATCCAGTATTTTCTTGATGAGCACACAGTACAGAGTATGAAAAAGCTGCTGAAACTCTCCTTTTCTGGATTGTTCAGCAGCTTTTTATGTAAAATCCTTTGCAAATATATCTGCCCCCACGCAGGGTTCCTTGTGCTGAGCAAATCTGTTAGAATAATCGGAATAAGTCGAACAGAATTATTCTATTCTCACATCAACCTTTTCGATATGGACATAAACCATTGGTAGAGTAACGATTATTTGGTTTCTCGGCTTTCGGGTGTTCTCAACGTAATAGCATACACTGTTTCCGCTTTTCCATCGGTTATGTTTCCACCGTATCGGAATAGTTCTGGCACTTTAATCGGGGCTGAACTCCTTATCAGTGATAACATAATTAAATTCATTTGTGCCGAAGATTTCTTTATCTAAATCTGTAATGGTAAATGTAGTTCCATCAAATTTCATATTTCCGCTGGTGCTATCAATGGTTGTATCGTTTTCCACAGTATTCAGATAAGCAATCCGGTCTCTGCCATGCAGTTCATAGGCTTGCCAACCATCCACCCCCTGAAAATAGGCTGTAACCTTGGCAAATGGTTCATCATTCTCCTTTTTGCAAATGAGATAACTGCTGCTATCCTCAGATACCCATGTAGCAGTCATTCCCCAAGGACCTTCCTTGCTGACATATTCTCCGAATTCATGATTGTTTGTCCAGGTAATTCCCAGGTAAGTCATAAATCCTACAACTACCAAGACAGCTACCAGAGCTACTGCAAGGATAACACCAATTACAGTCTTAGTTTTCTTTTTCATCTGAATCACTCCTTCTTAAATTTGTCTGTTAAGAAATTTTTGATTTAGCTTACGCTCACATTATATCAATATTCAAAAGGATAGTCAATTTAATCCGTCTAAGGGCGCACTTACTCACCACTCAAAAGTGGGCGGTGCTACTGCCTGCGGCAGTCGTGCGCTCTCCGAGGGGGGACGGTTGCCTTCTTCGGCAGGTAGCACTATGCAGCCAAGAGGGGTTGACACCCCTCTGTTTTTACAAAGCCGTATTGCAATGCGAAATATCCCCTTGACAAATCGACTCCTGATAATTAATTTTTTTCTAACTCTCTCAACAACTCATCTGGGAGAATTACTTTTACTCTTGAATGCTTAAAATCAGCCGGATTTCGTGTAACAATATAATCTGCCATAGACTCAACTGCACATTCTTCCTGCAGACCATCTTCAAAATCTGAAAATGCATTGTTTTCCAATGCAGCTACTATCTTCTTTTCATTCAAGTCAGAAATCTGAAATATCTCACATAAATTTTTCAGAAGAAATCTTCTTTCTTCCTGACTGAAATTTTTTCTAAGAATATAAAACAAGTTTGGTATGCTATGTGCCGCAAGTATTCCTGTTATTTCCCTTGCCGCACATTTTTCCATAATTCTTTTTGCATCATCAGCATATGGTTCCCGATTGGCAAGTGCATCTATAATAATATTTGTGTCAACCAATATTACCATACTTTTCCTCCCTTGCCTCCTGTAATTCCTTGTCTGCGTCAAAATCTTCTGGTAATCTTCCGCTGAACTTCAGCACATTCTGGAGTGCTTCCATTGCCTGTTTCTTATCTGCAGGTCTGTTGGATGACATTTCCTCAAGATTCTGAAGAATATTAATCACATAAAACATTTTTTCATCTGGAATACGTTCTATCAATTCAACTGCCCGTTCCTTCATCTGTGTCATCATGTACCACTCCTTCCTTTTCTTTTATCATACTGTAAGTCTTACCGCATTTCAATAAATTATTTCTTAAAAACGATCCCCCTGCTGATATTGATATGCCTCCTCAAACCTCACTGCTCCATTGATCCGTTTCACCTCTTCTGCACACTTCGCCTGCAGCTTTCCGAGTGCCTGCTCATCCACACCATGGCTGTATGCGATCACATGGGACAGCTTGGAAGTTTCCACTGCAAGTTTATACATTGCACGAGCCATGCGGTTCTCGCTGTCCTTTACCGTTGCATGCATGACAGAGGAGATGGTTGTCAGCATATAATTTTCTATTTTCTCCGAAGTGAGATATCCGATATAAAACCGCAGTGCCCGATTGACGAATTCGTTTCGTGAACGCACATCTGCCTGTGGTAACAGGGCATCTACCTGCCCCAGCAGTTCTTCTTCAATATAAAATGCTTTTCTTATCTTTTCAGTTCCCATACACTGCCTTTTCATAATTATCTTTGTAAATTTGTGTTATCAGCGGCTCGCTGTCCAGCCTTGCTATTTTTTCATAAATCTGCTCCTTTACATAAAAACAGAGCGCATAGATTTGTTTTCTATACGCTCTGACACCGGGGTTTTTATTTAGTTGTAATTGTGGTAATGGTTATTTAGCCCAAATTGAAGTGATTGTATTTTATACTGATACATCAATAGAATTACGAACTAACCTATTACCATTTTTTACAAGAGTAGATTCCACTGATTCTCTTGTAACGTTATCAAGAATGCTTGTATCAAACTTTTGTCCCGGCTTCCAATTTGGATTAGCTGATTTCACTGCTGCATACATAGCGGCTCTATACTGTCCTTCATATTGTTCTAAAGTCCATGTACCACTTAAACGTTTATCTTTACTTACACTTAACTGATAATCTTTGAAAATATCTGAACGCTTCGTTGTGTCACCATTTGAAATACCGTTTTCCTGAATAAATTCCTTCTTCACATTATCAAACATCTTTTGACGATATTCCTCAGATACACTCGTAAGTTTCTGCCACGATGTACCTTTGCCAGTAACATCCATTCCTGCCACTCCATTTGCATTCAGTAAATCACCATCCGAATCAAATTGTTTCATCAAATTCTTAATAATCGTATCTCTTCCACCGAACGTTTCATATATCATTTTTTCTTCTGGTGACATCATGGATTCATTTTGTATAACGCCTGATAACCAGCCTTTTTCTTTCAAAGCCTTATATTGTTTGCTATTTGTATTGATGCCATTATATGTATTACCTGATCCGCTAATATTCATCGACATATAAAAACCTCCTTGTAAATAAATTCAAAATCCGTTTAGAATTAACTCAATGCTATGTAATATATCGTCATAAACCTCAGAAAAATAAGCACACCAATCTCTACAAATTGCCATTCTGTAAAATTTGTTTGTCACCCTACACACTATCCAACATCTGCTGGCTTATTCCCGTACTCTGCTCCTCAGTTTGTTTCTACACAGCCTCTAATATCATGCTCCTGTATGCTTCTTCGTTTTCCGCACTGACCGACATTTCAATTCCGTCCATCATGTTTTTGACTCTCACATTATCCGCGGCATAATAAAATGTTTCACCGCTATATTCTTCTGTTTCTCCATGCCTTGGAAATCCTATGTCACAAAATTCCTGCAGTTCTTCCTCTCCCTCCCGGAAATGGAATGATACCGTATCCTGTTCCATATCCATTTCAATTCCAAATGATGCCTGCTCTTTCACTGCAAGTTGAAACATCTGCTCTTTTTTAACCGCAGTAAATAATTCTTTTCCCTCTATCTCTTCCGGGAACAAATAATTGCCTTTCATCTGTTCCAGCATTGGTGCTACACATAATCCTTTTTGTGGTGACATCGGATCATTCAGCACACCCTTTAAGCTATGCAGAAAATCAGCTACTGCAAAAGGGTAACTGAACCCTCCTGCATGTTCCGAAATAAATAGTGTTCCTTCCCGTTTTCATGAACGGTATTTATTGCGTTTGTATTCATCTCTTCCCTCCTCACAAATATCTACGATATGTTCACACAGTCTCTGCGGTATCACACTGCACTCCCTCGAACCTTTCAGTCCCTGCGTTTCTCTCTTGGCTTTGTCATGGTTGGTCGCTCCTTTCTGCTCATAGACATAGAAAAAGGACAGTCGATTTTCTCGGCTGCCCTTGTAAAATAGGGAAAACTTATTTACTTTGCAAGAAAGTCTTGTTCTGATACTTCTTCATTAGAAGTATGGCTGTTTTTTGGGGTGAGGCCTATTAGTCTGAGGTTCCGTCGAGGTCTGTGTTCTGATAGTTTTCATATAACCAGTATTTTCCCTCAATTTCAACGACAATGCTATCGCCATACTGATAAACCGCAGCTCCTACAATATCATCATTTGCTTGGAAATTTTCTTTTGGTTCTTCCGAAGAACTAACTGTACTTTCGATTTTTCCTAACAAATTGAAAGAGCTTTTTTCATCTGCGAAGTTAGGTTGAGGGTCAACGATTCGATAAAGCGTATCATTTACATAGACCATAGGAACAATATCTCCACAAATAGGAACCAATGCCTTTAGCAAATCTTCTCCTGTTACACCTAATTGTGCCTCATCGCTTGCAAAAGGAATACGTAGCAGGTATTGTTGGTCTACTTCGTAAAGATATATATAAATACCCGATCCAATATCTTGTGTGTTACCTAAAAGAGAAAGAATGTCTGTTCTTGTCATTGTTGGTGTTAGTTGTTTAATTTGCTCGGCTGTTACCTGTGTCGGTGTATCAATTGGTTCTTTGTATTCTGGTATTAGACTACGGATTTCTTCGGTCAACGGGCTACTTTCTCCTGCGTCAATCGTTTTCACAGCTTCTTTTATTTCTTTATGAGAATAGTCGCTCAAATCTTCAACAGCAATGCCGAGAGAATTGATATATTCAACCGCTTCATTATATTGTTTTATATCAATGGCAAATTCGGTCAATTGCATCATCAAGCACAAGCAAGCTGCAATAGCTCCCCACTTTACCCAAATGGGCATTTTGTCTTTCTTCTTGTAGCTGAGGGCTTCATCGACATATTTTGTATCAAGTTCGCTCATAGCGTCGGAAAACTTCTTTGTGTTCATATGAATACCTCTCTTTCAATCAAGTATTGTTTCATTTTTTCGCGGATACGGGACAGCCGGACAGAGATGTTTTTCTCCGAAAGCCCCATAAACTCGGCTATGTCGTTGTAGCTGTCAGCAAACCAATAGCGTCGCATAAAGATAACGCGGTATTCGGTAGTCAGCGTGTCCAAAAAACTTTCAATGCTACGTGCTAATTCTCTGGCGTCAATTTCTGCTTCTACTGTGTTCGGGGCTGCTATACAGGCTTCAATTTCTTCCAAAGCAATCGTGTAATGGCTGCTTCGTTTGGCTGCTTCCTTTCTCCAATAGATTTTGAGTGAAATGTTCCGAACGATTTTCACAAGATAAGACAATAGCGGATTAGGTCGTGCTGGTGGAATGGCGTTCCATGCGCCTAAATAAGCATCATTTACACATTCCTCCGCGTCCCACCGATTCCCTACGATATGGTAGGAAAGCTTGTGGCAAACTTTTCCGTATTTTATGTCCAGTTCCCGCATGCCCTGTTCTGAACGCTCAAAAAACATTTCTATGATTTTTTCATCGTCTATCATCACACCGCCTCCTTTCCGGCTTCACCTATATACTACGGTTTTAGCAGCGAATACTACATCAAATTTCAAACTTTTTCAAAAAAATTATACCACACCTCGCGTGAGATTGCTTGCGTTAGCTTTCGCTGCTTCGCTGGCGGTTCTCCGGCGTTCCTCATTGTATGGGACGGTCAGACGGAAAGAGATGCGGTCTTTCTCAATGTCAAATTCCCTGCAGCCCGTTTCCGGGTCTGCGTCGGTCTGCTGGCAAATCGCCGGATAACGGCGGCTGTATGCAGCAGATGACATCCGGTTTCCCGAAAAGTTTTAAGATATCCTCTGCCGTCACCTTGTTGATGTCATCATACAGATCAATGTTTTCAAACTCTTTCGACCATTTCACACTGAATACTTCATGTCCCCGTTGTTCAAAGGCTTTCCCGATGCTCCTTGTTCCTGCAAATAATTCCAATACTTTCATCGTCCCATTCTGGTAGTGGTGCGCACCTCACCCCATGGGACTACTCATTTCCTCCTTCTTTTTCCTCTGTCTATAGACTTTTTTCCCTGTTTCCGCAAAAGGCATAACTTCTGCCGGCCTCTACTGCCTGATTGCGCTGTATCAAAAATAAAAATGGCATAACCTTTCCGAAGCTTCCAAAAAAGTTATGCCATGCTTAGAACTGCCCAACGGCTCTGCCGGTGGGCGTCTGACGGGTTAAGCCGCTCTTTTGCGGCATAACCCCTTTAACCTGCACTATTTTCGACCCTGTTTTACAGCCCCGTTTCATCCCCATTTTCGGAGTCTTGGATGCCTCCGCACTCCGGTTTTTCTGTTAATTTCTCCAAATCGGCTCACACAGGGCAGAATGCAGCCTAGTCGGTCACTTTATCCAGTTTTGCAGAATAACGTCACACGTTGCCACACGCAGGCTCACACGGCGGTGTCTGTGCCGTTTCCTTTCCATTGTCCTGTCACTTTCTTAAAAAGCGAGGATGGTCATATGTGGCTCCAGTTCCGGTTCCTGCCCTGTAAACTGCTCAATCTCTCCAATTCGTCTTGTATATTCTTCGATCTGCTGCTATGTCAGGAAAATGATATCACCG
>ENA-ORLD01000194-ORLD01000194.1-human-gut-metagenome-genome-assembly--contig:-NODE-194-length-12993-cov-6.05665_pt1 | contig 12993 bp, 12 predicted proteins | sample MGYA00243067_ERZ508824 | MGnify/ENA primary metagenome ERZ508824 (study PRJEB26277, sample SAMN04329789) | human gut metagenome | biome: human-associated habitat | host: Homo sapiens | place: USA... | reverse complement strand
AACTACATAGTTGTCATAAAGATACGCCAAAAGACAAAGACTATTTGGTAAAAATAAAGCGCGGGATAGAGCCTGTACCGCCGGGTGAGAAGCACAAAAACAGAAAAAATTGAAAAATACTCATAAAATCCTTTTTATTGTACTGTAAATGTGGATAATAGAGACACAACGAGGGACGGACATCCCCCGGAGGGCTGAACGACAAGAACATTTATGGAGGGTACTACAATGAAAGACTTTGATTTTGGCTACTTTGGCACCGGCGACGAGGGCTATGCCCAGTACATGACCGCATTCGAGCGCAATTTCAACACGGACAGCACTGACAGCTTTGCGTCCGATGACGCAGACTGCGATGCAGACAGCTGCGACAGCACTGAGGACGATTTCTGAGCCTGCACCCTTTTGCCCGTTTGTGCATACAAAGGGCAAAGGGGGAATGCGGTTTGAACCGGATCGTTTTCAAACTTGGGGTCTGGCTGTTTCCGGCGGCGTGTACCGCGCTGGGAGCAGCAGGGGTGTTTTTGCTGCGCAGGCAGGCAAGACCGGCTACCCGGCGCATTTTGTGCGGAATGGCGGCGGGTATTATGCTGGCGGCCAGCGTATGGAGCCTGCTGCTGCCGGCCATAGCTCGGTCGCAGGGCAGGGCGGCATGGGTACCCCCGGCGCTGGGGCTTATTTTAGGTGCTGTGGGGCTTTTGCGACTGGAGGATGCCGCCGGGCAGCTGCTGGCGGGCGGCCCCGGGCATTGCGGGCGCATGGTGCTGGCGGTCACCCTGCACAACCTGCCGGAGGGCATGGTGGTGGGGCTTGCTGCGGCACTGGCGCTGCACGGGGACGCAGACGCCGTAAGCGGAGCGCTGGCGCTGAGCCTCGGAATCGGCTTGCAGAATATCCCGGAGGGTGCGGCGGTCAGTCTGCCGCTGACCCAGAGCGGGCGCACCCGGGGGCAGTCCTTTGCCGCCGGGGCGGCGGCCGGGCTGGTGGAGCCCGGGGGTGCGGTGCGGGCCGTTGTGCTGGCCGAGTGGGTAGGGGCAGCGCTGCCGTGGCGCATGAGTGCGGCGGCGGGCTGTATGGTGTGCGTGACCGCACAGGAGATGATTCCTGAGGCGGTGGAACCGGATGAAGTGGCCGGTGTCATCAGCATCGTGCTGGGGTTTGCGCTGATGATGGCACTGGATGTGGCCCTATGATATAGTAAAAGCAATGCCGGACAGACCTTTTGGCCTGCCCGGCATTGCTTTTATGCAAAAAGGATTTATATCGTCTGCGGCTGCTTCTGGCGCAGCTTACGCCGCACCACCAGCAGGCAGGTCAGGTGCACCAGTGCGGCCAGATCCCAGCGGATGGGGTAGCTGATGTACAGCATGAACGGGGTGTGTTTTTTTTGGAAGATGGTGGAGATCCACACCAGACGCAGCAGGCAGCTGCCGATCAGGCTCACCACCATGGGCAGCACGCTGTAACCCAGCCCGCGCAGGCTGCTGGCCAGCACGTCCATGATGCCGCACAGCAGATAGGAGCCGCAGATGATCCTTAACCGCTCGATGCCGGTAGCAATGACCGCGGTGTCCGAGGAGTAGAAGCGCAGCAGCTGGTTCCCTGCCAGCGCTGCGCCGCCGCCCAGCACAAGGCCGGTCACCACGACACACAGCAGACAATTGCGGATCACCCGGTCAAGGTTGTGGTACTTGCGTGCGCCGATGTTCTGGCTGGTAAAGGTGACAGCGGCCTGCGCAAAGGCGTTCATGGCGGTATACACAAAGCCCTCCAGATTAGAGGAGGCAGAGTTGCCCGCCACCACCATGGAGACGAAGGAGTAGAAGGAGGACTGGATGACCACGTTGGAAAGGCTAAACACCGTGCTTTGCAGCCCGGCAGGCAGACCGATGAGCAAGATCTGCTTCAGCGTCCCGGCGTGGAAGGCCAGCCGCCGCAGGTCCAGCCGCAGCGCACCCTCCTCCCGGACGAGCATCCCGGTCACCAGCAGCGCGGACACGGTCTGGCTGATGATGGTGGCCAGTGCTACGCCTGCCACACTCATGGAAAAGCCGATGACAAAGACAAGATTCAGCACCACGTTGATGACGCCGGCAGCGGCCAGACAGTACAGCGGGCGCTTGGTGTCGCCTACGGCCCGCAGCAGCGCACTGCTGAAGTTGTACAGCATGGTCATGGGCATTCCGATAAAATAGATCTTCAGGTACAGGGCGGAAAGACCGATCACATCCTCCGGGCAGCTCATCAGCTCCAGCAGGCCGCGCGCGGTGCAAAAGCCCACCACCGCCAGCAGCACGCCGCTGACCAAGCCCAGCGCCACAGCGGTATGTACCGTATCCTGTACGCCTTTTTCGTCCCGGGCACCAAAGCACCGGGCTGCCACCACGTTGGCACCCAGCGAAAGCCCGACGAACAGGTTGACCAGCAGATTGATCAGCGCACCGTTGGAGCCAACAGCGGCCAGCGCCGTGCTGCCCGCAAAGCGCCCCACCACCACAACGTCGGCGGCGTTGAACAGCAATTGCAGAATGCTGGATGCCGCCAGCGGCACGGAAAACAAAATGATCTTTTGCAGCATGGGCCCGCTGGTCAGGTCTGCGGAACGGCTGGTCGTAGCCATGAGTTATCTACCTCCTATAATAAACCTGAATTGACATAGCAATTGCCTATTATAGCGCGATATTAGGTAAAAAACAAGAGGTAAAGCGTCCACTTCCTCCAAAATCGCCAAATATCAGCCGCCGGGCACAGCCTGCAATTGAAAAATGCTGCCCATACTGCTATAATAAAGCGGTACACCCGTAGAAAACGGAGGAAGTTTTATTTATGTATCGAAATCGGATCAAACGGCTGCTGGATATTTTGCTGTCGGCCTGCGGCATCCTGTGCCTTTCGTGGCTGCTGCTGCTTCTGGCTGTTGCCATCAAGCTGGACTCGCCCGGGCCGGTGTTTTTCCGGCAGAAGCGGGTAGGCATCGGCAAGCGGCATTTCCAGATCCTCAAGTTCCGTACCATGCGCATCGACACCCCGCACGATATGCCTACCCATCTGCTGCACGACCCGGAGCAGTATATCACCCGCATGGGGCGCTTTCTGCGCAAGACCAGTCTGGACGAGCTGCCCCAGCTGTGGAACATCCTTGTGGGGGATATGGCAGTCATCGGGCCGCGCCCGGCGCTGTGGAACCAGTACGACCTGTTGGCTGAGCGGGACAAGTACGGCGCAAACGATGTGCGCCCGGGGCTGACCGGATGGGCGCAGATCCACGGCCGGGACGAACTGGAAATTGCCGAAAAGGCAAAGCTGGACGGCTGGTATGTGGAGCATATCAGCTTTGGGCTGGATGTGAAGTGCTTCTTTGGCACCATTACCGCCGTGCTCAAGCATGACGGCGTGGTGGAGGGCGGCACCGGCACTTTGCACGATGAAAAATAAGGCGCACCGCCGCCGTGCCACGCCTTTGCGCTGCGGAAAAATCGTTTGTGACAGATAGAGCAAGCCCGGAAGGTCTGCGGATCTTCCGGGCTTCCATTTTTACGGGAAGGGACTAAAGCGGAAAGCGGCATCTGCGAAAGCCCTGTTATTTTCGCCCTTTTCTGCGCATAATAAATCCGAAAAATGCGCAGGGAGGCCGTAAAATGTCCAAGCACAGCATCGTCAGGTGGATAAAGATTATAGGGGCTTATCTGCTGGTGGCAGCCGTGGCGGCGCTGGGCTGGCTGTGGTGCGCCCTGCCGGAGCAGGTTTATCTGGAACCGGAACAGCCGCGCATGCTGCCGCGCTTTGGTTGGGTGGAACCGCTGCGCGGGCACGGCAGCCGCAATGTGGCCAGCACCCGGGCAGCGGGCAGCTATCAGACTACGCTGGCGCTGGGCGGCTGGCTGCCGGTCAAGACCATCCGCGCCACCGTGATGCAGCGCCCCACGGTTACGGTATGCGGCACGCCTTTTGGGGTGAAGATGTTCTCAGAGGGGGCGCTTGTGGTGGGCTTTTCCGAGGTGCATACCGCCGCCGGTTCGGTGATCCCGCCATAGCAGGCGGGGCTGCGGCGGGGCGACCGGGTCATCCGCATGGGGAACTCCGTCACCGAGACCAACGAGCAGGTCCATGCTGCGCTGGAAGCCGCTGCCGGTGCGGCGGTGGAGGTGGTCTACGTCCGCAAGGGCGAGCAGCGGCAGACCACCCTTTTGCCGGTGTGGGATACCCAGAACGCCCAGTGGCGGGCAGGAATGTGGGTGCGGGATTCCTCCGCCGGGGTGGGTACGCTGACCTTTGTGGACGCGCAGGCCGGGGTGTTTGCCGGGCTGGGTCACCCCATCAGCGACAGTGACACCGGCGAGCAGGTCGCCCTGCGCAGCGGCGAGATCGTGGCCTGCCAGATCGTGGGATGCACCGGCGGCACCGCCGGCAGCCCCGGGGAGCTGAAGGGTAAATTTATCAGCGACCACGCCCTTGGCAGGATCTGCATCAACGGCGAAAACGGCGTCTACGGCACGGTAAGCACCGCCATTGCCGGGCAGCAGACGGAGCTTGCCTTTGCGCAGGAGGTGCTGCCCGGTGCGGCAGAGATATTGACCACTACCAACGGCGAAACGCCCCGCAGCTACCGCGTCTATATTGAAAAGGTGAACGATGCCGACCCGCGCCGCAATATGGTGCTGCGCGTCACCGACCCGGCACTGCTGGCACAGACCGGCGGCATCGTGCAGGGGATGAGCGGCAGTCCCATCCTGCAAAACGGGCGGCTGGTGGGTGCGGTGACCCATGTGCTGGTCAATGACCCGACACGAGGCTACGGCATTTTTGCGCAAACCATGCTGGAACAGGCACATTCCGTGCCCGGAACGGATGCGGCAGCATAAAAAAGTAGGACATTCGAGCGAAATTTCCATAATTTCCCAAAATAAACCGTTGAACTGTCTGGAAAATTATGGTAAAATCTATGGTATTAAAGGAACTGCACACATTGGAGGAAACAACCATGGATAAAGTGAGATTCTTGATGTCGGATACCGGTGCTCAGATCACAGAAGCCTGCCGCGAGGCGCTGGAGCAAAAGGGCGTGGAAGTGACCGTTGTGGAAAAGGATGGAAATAAGGTTTTACAGAAGATGCTGGCCGTTCGCCCGCAGGTGGTGCTGCTGGATGCCTTTATGCCCGGGCTGGATGCGCTGGCGGTCAAGCAGCGCTACAACGCTGCAGGGGAGCGCCACACCTCGTTTTTCGTCACCGGCGCGTTCCAGAGCGAGGAAATGGTACAGGAACTGCTGGACGAGGGCTTTGCCTACTATTTTGTCAAGCCCTTTGACGAAAGCGTCCTTGCCGCCCGGGTGCTCAAGGCAGCCAGCGGACAGGAAAAGCACCTGCTCCACACCAGTGTGGACAGTGACGAACTGACCGTCACCGAAATTTTGCACCAGATCGGCGTCCCTGCCCACATCAAGGGCTACCAGTTCCTGCGGGATGCCATTCTGCTCACCATGAACGAGCCGGAGTACATCAACGCTGTGACCAAGCGCCTGTACCCGGAAATCGCCAAGAAAAACGGCACTACCGCCAGCCGGGTGGAACGCGCCATCCGCCACGCCATCGAGGTGGCGTGGGACCGGGGAGACGTAGACACCCTCAATAGCTACTTCGGCTATACCATCCATAACCTGCGCGGAAAACCCACCAACAGCGAGTTCATCGCGATGATAGCCGATAAGATGCGGCTGGATAAACGCCAGAGGGTGGGATAAACAAGCAGGAAAAACAGAAACGGGGATACTATTATAGACAGCGCGGGATGCTCCAAAGGCTTCATCTGAAAAGGTGGAGCCTTTTCTCTTTGCATTTTCCCTCCCATCTGGTACAATGGTGCAGAAGGGAAGTGACAAAATGCCGGAAGTGGATGCGATCCGTGCACAGCTTTTTGCGCTGCAAGATAAGGAATATCAGGTCTTTCACAGCCGCCTGATGCCCACCCTGCCACCAGAAACGGTGATTGGGGTGCGAGTGCCGCTGCTGCGCAAGCTGGCAAAGCAGCTGACAGACACCCCGGAAGCGGAGGTGTTTGTGCAAGATGCAGACAATTGCTCAATATCATCTACAACAGGGACAGCTGCATATTGATACATAGTCTTTCTACCACGAGCATATTTGTCATAACAAACAAATGAAATAGAACCGATTATATTTTTAATGCTTCTCTCATAAATCGTTGTCCACTCATATTTGCCAACTTCTCTGCGTTTGACCCGAACTAAATCAAAGTTGTCTCTCATTTCTGTCGTTATAGCAACAGAAAGTTTGATTTGTCCTTCTCTCTTTTCGTTTTTCGCTGCGATTTCAAGATTCTGTAGTTGCCCATTATATGCAATTCTAAACGCGCAAAAACCAGTATCTAATAAATATCCATTTACGGTCTCTCCTGTTGCCCGCACGTAATAAACCTTATTATTATCAAGACTTTCTACGTTAAAGCTGTGTGCAATAGTGCCATAGTGTGTCTCTTCATAAAGCAAGTTTTTATCTCCATCATAAAGCTGATACTTATACAGGCTCAGTGTCTCTCCCTGGTCTTCGATGTTTTTATACTGTACATCAAAAGAAAAAGCAGGGAACGGAATTGTTGTTACAGTGGTTGAATCAACGTCTGTGAACTTCAGCAACGGCTTTTCGTGACAATAAAAAAGAACGGCATCGCTCAGATCACTTTGCTTGCCGCTCTGGTTCTTTACTGCAATTTTAAGATAGTAGGGAAGTAATCTATTATGTACAAGACCCGCTGGTAACGTGAATGTCCGTATCGAAGATGCCCCGCTTGTCTGTACTTTCTGGTCAATAATAATATTACCGGAGGCATTGTCGCACACTACATACTCTACTTCATTCACCGTGTCATCATAACAGGTATATCGCACCGCGTTTTTCTGCGCTGCATCTATTACTGAAAATTTTGAAATTATCGGTTTTGCCAAATTGACGCCTCCTTTACTAATTTATTTTATTCCGTAAATAATACGCGGGATAGCATAGTTTGGGTATATTGAAACCTTTCCTGAATCATCCCAAAAACCTTTTTTGGTAGTATATCTAAAAGCATTTTTAAACGTAACTGTGACAGTGTTATTTTGAGAAACAGATACTGAAAAATATCTCATAATATTACTATTGCACCATTGATAATCCATATTATCAACAACGTCTGTATTAAATGACATACCTTCTTTATATGTTCCCTGAATAATGTTTTGTGACGGGTCTGCTTTATAATGTTCCCATTGTCTTACAAAGTATGCAGACGGATAACTAAAAAAAGTATGATACCAAATTGTCGAATTTGTAATTAATGGAACGACCATAGTATTCGTAGAAGTATAATAAGTCTCTATTCTTATTTTAGAGTCAATAATCGTCTGGGTTTCATATTCTGGATTTCCATAGCTGTCTGTGTTTCCTGTTGGAACTTGTTCGACATGGGTTATAGTTCCTTCCTGACTGTCGTCCACTTTTCCATTCTTAAACAATCCTCTAAAAAAGAATAAAAGCTCATTATATTGCGTCTGCGAATTATCAAAACTAAATGTTCCTACTTTATATTCTGTCTCTTCATAGTTTCTCCACAATTCTTTAAAAACAGAACCTGAAGCCAATTTGTCGGCAGATATTGTATTGTTGCCAATTGTGATACTTCCGCCAGAACCAATCGTTAAACCACCGCTTAAATTCAATCTGTTTGCATCGATTGTTCCGGTTGTAATCTTGCCTCCGTCTATTTGCGTAATGCTATTATTCACTGATTCAGAGTTTAAGACAGTTTGTCCGTTTTGAATCGTAACGGCTCCTGTTAACTCAATATTTTTTGCGCTGATTTTTACAGATTCTGGCTGGGCACTTATCATAGAAACAAGTTTTTCGCCAGTATAATCGTCTTTTTCTACGCGCAGTGTGATATCTTTTTCAGTCTGTGTGATCCTTGATTCAGCAGTAGAAACACGCTTTTTTAAACTAGACATATCTTCGGTATACGTTGTTGCAGTTACACGAGCCTCTATTTGTTCTTTTGTTACCTTCAAGTCGGAATCATACTCTGTCTTAAAAGTAGCAAGGTCGGCATTTGCTTTATTGGCGCTGTCCAACGCTTCATCCGCTTTAGTGTCGTCTGTGTATTTTGATGCTACCACCCAATCTAAACGATTATAACTAGCGGATATAGGACGAGAAACTTGACAAACAAGCATATAGCCATTGAAACTATAATCTGCCCATACGTCACCTTTACTATAAGGTGGAGATGGAGTATTAAAGAAAACACGTCGAGAGCCATCAGCGGTATCGGACTCTTTACTTACTATTTTCAAAATTTTTAATAAGTTTTCGTCATCGGCAGTAAGCCATTCATATTCATCTGTCCAAGTATATGCTTTTTCTTCGTTACAATCATAATAAATATCACCAACATGTAATCGTTTTGCATCATCAGTTGACCAGTCTTTTGTTGGAGTTGTAGAGTTAGATGGCGCTCCATTGTATAGCCATAACACTATTTGCGAATCAATTTGATCCTTAATGTTAAAGAACTTACCTACATCTGTATATCGAATTACTGTATCAGCGAAATCTTTATCAATAAAAGAGGACAGCTGGTCTCCAACTACTTTGACCTTGCTGTCCACTGTTTTCATTGTACCAACATTATCGGGGGAACATACCAGCCGCTTCATATCGCCCTGCAACGCAGTCACAACTACACTCTGTCCAACGGTAAAAATCTGGTCAGAAGTAATATTGTACTGGCTTCCAAACACCGCGATCGTGTATGTATTCCCATTCACCGCAGTTACCACGCCAGTCTGCGATTTATCAAATTTTGCAGTGCCGAGCTTTTTATCAATCGTATCTACGATAACCTCGCTCAACACATCAATTGCGTCTTGACTTTTTTGTGACATCTCGTCCCTCCCTTTATAATATGTATACTCAATCTCAACCTACCCAACCCACCCTGAGCCAAGTATACTTCGTATTTATTTTTTGCTTAATGCTTTGCTTATCGTTTGTTAAGTTGCTGAACAATTCTATTTGGCAGACGGTTCACAAGCTCGGAAGCAAGTGCATCGCTATCGCCAACAGGGTTGTTCACATTCACATCGCCAATAGACAGGGAAACACCGCCAGAACTACGACTTTGTACCATAGAGGCGGAGCCATTCTTTGCCAGCTGGTCACTGAACCACTTATCGGGATTGCCGCCCATCTCAAACAGACGAGAGGTAATGTCCGCAGGAACAACACCGTCGCCAGTCTCAAGATAGGTATAACGACCAGAAGCAGGCTGACGCACCAGCATTTCTGGGCCAGCTTCATCGACATTGTAAGTGCCGCCGTGTTTGATCTTCTTATCGCCGGACGCCTTCTTGCCCCAGTTCCAGAACCAGAACTTAGAACCCCAGAATTTATCCCATTTGGATTGCTTCTTTTCCTCTGGTGCACTCTCCTCTGTCTTATTCTTCTCGCTTATAGTGCCCTGAGTGGCATTTATCGTGAGATTCGTAATACCAGTAGCTTTCTTTGTGTTTTCGGCAGTTTCAGAACTGGTGTTGGCTGTGTCCTTTGTATTCTCGGCAGTTTCTTTACTCTTACCAAAAATATCTTTGCACAGATTTACAACCGCACCAATCGAGCTAATATCCCAGAAGAAAGAAGCAACGGACTTTATTGCCTTCTTGCCAAAGCCATCTTCTTTATTAGACCAGATTTTCTTCTGATTCTTCATGGCCTTTGTGCCGCCATATATACCAAGCGCTGCGGCACCGGCGATTGGAATCGCGGCAGGTCCAGCTGCAGCCAAGGCGCTTCCTGCTGTACCAATAAGTTTCCCGGCACCAGCAAGCAACTTACCTCCGCCCTTAACTAATGTGGTTCCAACCTTACCAACCCCGCCAAGAATCGTGGAACCAATCTTGCTCTTACTAACAGCATTACCGACAGTCTTGAATCCATCCACAACCGTGGAAACAATACCGCCGCCTTCGCCGGAACCGTTAAATAGGCTCTGAGCGCCAGCTTTGATCGTGTTCCAGATGCCATTAAATGTTTCAACAAGACTATTTCCTGAAGTTTTAATCTGGTTGATCATTGCATTGATAACATCATTTGTTCCAGTAGTTGCAGTATCTGTAAGCTGTTTTTTACCAGCATTAAATGCCTTTTTAGCGGCATCGAATGTATCTTTAAAGGATTTATTTACATTCTCTGATTTTCCCTTGCCGAAGAATCCTTTTATCGTATCCCACAGACCTTTTATGCCGAGATCTTTGTACTCACCAGTCTTAAGCATGGAATACAGGTTATTTAGTTTTGTGAGCGTACTGATGAGTGATTCAAGGTTTGTAATCAGATTCTGGATGCCGGTAATTGCACTGCCGGTATTCAGGCTTGCAACGATCTTTTTGTGATAGCCGTCTAGTGAGCCCTCCATCTGCGTGATAGTCATCTTCTGGATCTGTGCGGTGTACTCAAGCTCCTTCTGGTAATCCTTCCAGCTCTTGCCGATATCATCCATGACCTCAGACAACTTGTCCTTGAACTCATTGTACTTCTTGATCTGGTCGTCAATAGCCTTCTCAGCATCCTTCTTATTCCACTCACGCTTCTTATCAGCAAGATCTTCGCGTGCAGTGCGCACATCTTCGGCGTTTGCCTGCCACTCGTAACCATTCTCAGTGTACACACGGGTCGTGCGCTGTTGCTGGGCACGGGCAAGAGCATCTTGTGCCCTTGAAAGTTCAATAGCGCGTTCAGTAGCGTCATTATTTTCTTCCAGAGCTTCCTTCTGTTTGTTCAGAGCCTTAATCCGCTTGTCAATGACTTTATTCATCGTGTCGCCCCAAATCTTGAGGTCGTTGTTGGACTTGTCATTTAAAGTGGAGAGAAGGGAAAGGAAAGAGGACAGAACAGCTTTTGCATCGGATAGAGCTGCCTTAAATTTTTCAGTCTGATAATTCATTCCGGCGAGAGCGTTAACACCATCTTTTCGGAGAGCGTCAATTAACTTGTAAAAGTCATCTGTACGCATTTCAAGCTGACCAGTAACGTCATTCTTTTTGAGCATGGAAAGCAGCACGGCGACTGCACTGATGCTGTTTATAATATGAAGGATGTCAAAGTAACACCTCGTATCGGCGGAGTTGGCCTTATAACTCGCGCCATGCTCTTATATAATGTATGTGTGGCTAAATATGGGGCAGAGAAGATGGAGAAGGTGATTGGATGAAAGAGGTCCCAATCTGGGAAAAGACAACTTTGACCTTAGAAGAAGCGGCTGTATACTCTAATATTGGGGTACACAAACTAAGAGAAATCACAGACAAAGACGACAAGCAACTTGTACTGTGGGTTGGATCAAAACGTTTGATTAAGCGTAAAGCTCTTGAAAAATACATAGACCAGTCTTATTCGATTTGAAATCAGAGCTTTGGTGTGGTATACTTATAGTGTCACATCAAGGCTCTTTATAATAATGTAAGGAGTCTATTTATGGAAAGACGTAAAGATAGTAAAGGTAAAGTCTTAAAAGATGGCGAAAGCCAAAGAAAGGATGGGAGATATCAGTATCGTTGGACGGATAAACTTGGAAACCGAAAAGTGATATACGCGAAAGATTTGCGATTATTGCGAGAACGAGAGGAAGAAATTCAAGGAGCGATAAAGAATGAAGATGTTGTGCTATCACAAGCTATAACTTTAAATGAGCTTCTTGAGAAATATTTTTTTGTTCATAAGTCGTCATTAAAAACAAAAACTTCTGATAGAATAAAATACTTCTTAAACGTCATCAAAAAAACACCAATTGGGAACACGCCTATTGATAGTATAAAACAGTCGGACGCAAAGATTTTCCTAAAATCAATGTACGAAGAAGGTAAATGCTATGGTACTGTTAACAATTATAAGTCACTTATTAAACCAGCTTTCGATATGGCTTGTGAGGACGGCACATTAAGTAAAAATCCGTTTGATTTTAAGCTGTCAAAAATCATTCAGAGAGACAACACGGAAAAGATAACTATATCCGATGAACAGTATGATAGATTGTTAATGTTCGTAGAGGAAACAAAAAGATATGAACGTTATTACTATCTTATAATTGTGCTATACGAAACAGGATTGAGAGTTGGAGAACTGTGTGGTCTTACTGTTAAAGACATTGATCTGAAAAACAAAAAAGTTCAAGTAACCCATCAAATGCAAGAAAGAATCGATGGGACCCGTTTTATTGAAACTCCTAAAACGAAAAAAGGAGAACGTGTTATTCCAATGACGCCGGATGCATACAAAGCGTTTTCGTTTCTAGTCAAAGAAGTTTCTAAGAGAAAACTCAATCCAATAGTTGATGGGCACAGTGGGTTTTTGTTTGTGAATCAAAACGGACAAGCCATGGCTCCATATGGCATTTCTTTGAGTTTTAGAAATATCATAGCTGCATACAACAAAACCGTCGAAGAAAGTAAAAAACTTCCTAAGATTACACCTCATACGTTTCGACACACTTTTTGCACGCGACTGATTTTATCTGGAATGGATGTCAAGTCCGTTCAATATATCATGGGTCACAGCACTTTGAACACAACGCTTTCTGTGTACACACACGTCAAAGAACTTGATGCGTTGAAAGAGTTTGACCTGAAAGTTAATGGCCGGAAATTTGGTTGACACCAATTTTGACACCAATTTGCAGAAAGATATGCCGATTTATGAACAGTTATGCCGATATGACGTTTTTGGCATCAGAAGGAAAACGACGATATGACGTTGTATGAGCACTTGCGAAGACTTATGAATATTTGGCTTTACAACGCATTCGATTTATTGTAAAATATAGTATAGTAAAAATGCCGGGCTATCCGGCGAAAGATAAAACAGGTGGTGTTTGGATTATGGCATTGAAATATAAGCGTATCCTTCTGAAGATCAGCGGCGAGGCGCTGGGCGGCGAAAAGGGCATGGG
>ENA-ORLD01000189-ORLD01000189.1-human-gut-metagenome-genome-assembly--contig:-NODE-189-length-13134-cov-5.29995_pt1 | contig 13134 bp, 12 predicted proteins | sample MGYA00243067_ERZ508824 | MGnify/ENA primary metagenome ERZ508824 (study PRJEB26277, sample SAMN04329789) | human gut metagenome | biome: human-associated habitat | host: Homo sapiens | place: USA... | reverse complement strand
ACTGCTTTTCAACCAGCAGGAGAACGGAAAGAACTCTGCAGGAGCCAAAGTGGGATTCAACAATATCGATGCTATAAAATTCAACTTCGAATATTACTACGGCAAAGAAAAATCTGTTGACGCCACAGTAAACGGAGTAGCCTACCCGTGGTACTACCAGCGTTATGTGTCAACATCCAACTAAGCTCCGGACAGGTACTTATTAACCAGATAATTAAAAAAACAATGAAGAAAAAATTCTTATACAACGCACTCATCATCCTGGCGCTGACTGCTTGTACGGAGCAGGATATTATCGAACAGCCGTCCACCCCGAACGGGGGGACGGAAGTCCGGCTTCCCGCCGATGTCAACTCGGGTGAACTGTTAATCAAGTTCAAACCCGAAATGACTGATATCCTCGACCGGACAATGACCCGTGCAACAGGAAGCGGCGGAGCGATGACCCGCTCAGGCATCCCCTCGACCGATGAAGTGCTGGAGATTTTAGGCGGATACCATTTCGAACGTATTTTCCCGATAGACAGCAAGAACGAAGAACGTACCCGCATAGCCGGCCTGCATCTGTGGTATCAGGTAAAGTTCGATGAAGATACCGACTTGCAGGAAGCGGCAAAACGCCTTTCCGCACTGGGAGAAATCTCAAAAGTTCAGGGAAACCAGCGTATCAAGCGTGCCTATGATGTTAAAAACCGTCGCAGCTATATCAGCCAGTCCGCCCTGCAACAGCGGGCTGCCACCCGTAGCGGAGTACCGGCTGGAAGATTTTCGGACCCCGGACTTCCCTACCAATGGCATTACATCAACTCCGGTCAGAACGCTTTCGACAAGCAGAACAACGCAGGCGAAATCATCGCCGGGTCGTCTGCCGGATGCGATACCGGTTGCTATGAGGCATGGCAGAAATGCACAGGCGATCCGTCCGTTATCGTTGCCGTACTGGACGACGGCGTGATGTACACGCATCCCGACCTGGCAGACAATATATGGGTGAACGAGGGCGAAGAGCTCCGTGCCGGGACAGATGCCGACGGCAACGGATATAAGGACGATAAATACGGCTATAACTTCGTAACCAATACTGCGAACATTTCGTGGACAGACGTGGAGGATATAGGCCATGGAACACATGTTTCCGGTACGATTGCCGCCATGAACAACGGAGAAGGAGTCTGCGGCATAGCCGGAGGAGACGGAACGAAGAACTCGGGTGTAAAGATTATGATTTGCCAGGTCTTTTCCGGCAACAACAGTGTAAGCCTGAACGGAGAAGCCAAAGCCATTAAGTATGCTGCCGACAACGGAGCTGTTATCCTGCAATGCAGTTGGGGTTACAACTCTGCCGAAGCGAATGAGGTGGAAGGATACACTCCCGGACCCGCCACAGAAAAAGAATGGGCCGATACTTATCCGCTGGAATAAGAAATTCTGGACTACTTCATCAACAATGCAGGCTCTCCGAACGGAGTAATAGATGGCGGCATCGCCGTGGTTGCATCGGGCAACGAATATGCGGGAGCCTCCGGTTTTCCGGGAGCTTACTCCAAATGCGTCACCGTAAGTGCGGTTGCCGCAGACTTTACGCCTTCTTCTTATACCAACTTCGGTACGGAAGTAGATGTATGTGCCCCGGGAGGCGATACGGAGTATTATAATGCCATAGGACAGGAAGATGATGAGTTTTGGGAGAACAATGAGGTTTCCGGCTCCATTCTTTCTACCATGATTCGGAACGGAAGTCCGGCCTATGGTTATATGGACGGTACTTCAATGGCATGCCCGCATGTATCGGGTGTGGCTGCATTGGGTTTGTCGTATGCCGTGAAACAGCGCCGTCATTTCAAGGCAAGTGAATTCGTGGCATTGTTGAAAGAGTCTGTAAAACCGGTTGATAATTGGTACAGCAACGGTAAAAAGAAAACATATTACCGTAACCACAACTCGCCCGCCGCCACTCCTGCCGTCATGGATTTATCGAAATACATCGGCAAAATGGGTACGGGAATGGTAGATGCAGGAATATTGCTGAGCAATATCGAAGGAAGCGGTTCGGATATGAAAGTGCCGAATGTGTACGTTGCCGAAGGAGGCACATCGACCGTAAACCTTGCCTACTACTTTGTAAACGGTGAAAAGCTGACCTATACCTGTACATCGGACGATGCCACCGTGGCAACGGTTACCGTCAGCAACAACCTGATGGAAGTAACTGGCGTAAAAACCGGCGCCACACACATCACAGTGAAGGTAAGCGATGGAAGCGCACAGACAATCACCGTCACCGTACGCCAAAATGCCGGCGGCAACGGCTGGATGTAATTTAATGTAATTGATTAATGAAACTAATTACTTGGATAGTGTTATTGATATTTGCCCGTGTCCCTTGGCTGCAAAAAGCCGACTCGCTGATAAACCCGCCACTGATGCAGCAGGCGGAATCCATACTGCGTTTCGACAAAAGCACGTTGGACATCGGAACGCTGACCGAGGATGATGCTCCGCAGGCCTGCCGCTTTACGGGCAGGAACATAAGCAAGGAAGCCGTTACCGTCACCAAGGTACGGACCACCTGCGGATGTACGGCAACGGAACTGCCTGCCGGAGAGATACTGCCGGGAGAAACCGCTACGATTGTACTGACTTATCATCCGAAGAATCATCCCGGAACGATAGATACGGACGCATTCGTCTATCTGTCCTGCTCGGAAAAGCACCCCGTAGCACGTCTGACCCTGACCGGGAATGTTCTTCCCGGAGCGGATGAATGGGCACGCTACCCGTATGCAATGGGCCGACTGAGACTGAAACAGAACCAGATGGAATTTCAGGAAGTGATGCCCGGAAAGCGACCTTCCGAACGGATTCTATGCGGAAACAGCGGAGACAAGCCGCTGCGCCTGTCGGCACTCGTCATTCCGAAGTTCGCAACATTCCGGACGGAGCCGGAAGTGATACAACCGGGCAGTGAAGCCGACATCGTGGTAACGGTAGACGCTTCACTGATTCCCGCCGGAAAGGAAAAGACATTCACATTCCCGATTATCATAGAAGGAGTGGATGCCCGGCCTTCGGACCGGACCCTGAATATTAAAGTAAACTATACCAAGTAACGATAAAAAACAAGAAACCCGAAATGAAGAATATTTTCAAACTAACGGCTTTGGCAGTCTTTCTGTGCTGCCTTGTGTCCTGCGATGACGATGAGCCGATAATACCGACCCTGGAAGTGACTCCCGCCAACCTGAACGGCACGTGGGAACTTTCCGAATGGAACGGAACTCCGCTGGCGGAAGGTACATACTGCTACGTGGTTTTCAACCGCAAGGAACAGACTTTTGAAATGTACCAGAAGTTCGACAGCATGTACGCCCGCTACATCACCGGAAGTTTCAGTATCAAAAACGACCCCTATCTGGGCGCCGTCATCAGCGGAGAGTATGATTTCGGCAACGGTGAATGGAACAACAAATACATCGTGACCGACTTGCTGGAAAGCGGCTCGATGATATGGACGGCAAAAGACAACGAGAACGATGTAAACAAATACATACGTTGCGAGAAAGTACCGGAAAACATAATTGCGGAAGCAAAAGTGGACAAGGGCGAGTAAAGCAGAATTTCAGCTTTTTTTTCATAAATTTTTACTCTAACAATTATTTGTGGGGAGTCTGTGAGGATTCCCCACAAGTGCGTTTGCACTAATCCTTCATATACTTCTTCAAAACCGGATACAACACTTTTGCATAACGCATAAAACCTAAATCCGTAAAATGAATACCGTCTACGGTAGCCTCTCCATCATGCCCGATAATATCTTCGGAAGAGAGCAGGTAGATGTTCTTCTCTCCCCGCTTCTTCAGAGACTGGAACACAGCCAGCAAAGTCTCGTTCTTATCCTTCACTTCTCTGGCTACGGTCCTGTTAAAACGGGAATGGGTAAATATAGGATCCTCCACAAAAAGTACAGGCGTATCAGGATGCTTGCTACGGATAATGGAATAGAACTCACCGGCACGTTCCTTTATCTGCTCCACACCGGCATTCGGAACAAAATCAAGTACAAATACGGATGCATCCACACCCGCCATCACATAGGCAATCTCCAAATCCAATAAAGCATTGCCGCTAAATCCCAGATTGATACATTCCCGATTGAGCCAACGCTCCAGGATATTGGTATGCGCCATACCCGGACGGGAAGCGCAGCCTCCCTGCAGAATGCTTGTTCCGTAAAAGACAACCGGCTTCTTACGCACCGGCAGTTCCGTTGCCGGCCCGCTGATTTGAGACAGCGAGTCGATGCCGATGGAAAGAGAAGTCACCCCGTCGTATAAAGAAAGGAATAAAAGATATTCACGCTCTTCGGGCAGCATATCCTTCACGATGGTTGCCTCATTCACCTTTCCTTGCGGACGACCGCTTCCGGCAAACAGCCACTTCCCGTCTTGCAGGCAATACAAATCAAGTCCTTTAATGCCCGTAGGGGTCATGTGATTCATATTCCTGTTGAGCAGTACCTCCCATTTGGCGGCAATCCGGGTGGAATTGGAACGGAAACGTACGGCAAGCCCGGCACTGTTACGTCCCAACTCCCATAGAGGCTTACGGGAGATATTCCGTAAAGAGTCCGGCAAACGTTCGTAGCGTGTAAGGGTTGTCTCGGTAGCTTTTCCTAAAAGAGGAAAAGCGGAAGCGTCGTGATAGACGATTTGTGCATTGGCGGAGATAGCCAACAGCAGGCACAGAAGAAAAGATTTTGTTTTCATAGCAGTTAAATAATATATGGAATAAGGGTTTCGGAGACTGAAACTCGAGTCTCCTGTCCCTTATTCCATATAAACTTTATTATAGATGATGTTAAGAATCCGTTTGAACTTTGTTCAAAAAGTATTTTCCGAAAGTGAAAAGTATCATTTCTTTTCAGCCTGCGCCCATTCTTTAGCCCCTTGCTCTTTCAGCTTGGCAGTAAACGCCTTTGCCTTTTCCATAGCGGCGGCTTCTTCTTCGGGAGCGGCATAAGCATGCTTATACCCTTTCACCACGTTCCACTCGCCACGGGTAAAGTCGGGGAATGCCACCGGAGCGCAATTATTGTCCATGGAAAGTTCTCCTAACTCTGCCAGGCAGCACCACTCTGCCAAATCGTATACATCCATATCCAAAGGCAAACCGTTCTGCAGGCAATAAACCAGACGGCTATCCATGATAAAGTCCATACCGCCGTGACCGCCCACTTCTTTTGCCATCTCACCGTATTTCTTCAAAATAGGATGCTGGTATTTGGCAACAAGCGCTTCCATTTCCGCTTCCGGCAAGAAACCGTGCGAGTTCAAATCATCTACCTTAGGCTGTACACCCGAAGCAGTCAGTTGGTCGGCATCGAGTGCATACCCCTCTACGGGATACTTATTGGCAAATCCTTTCGAACCGGTCAACTGATACAGACGGTTATAGGGCTGGGGAGTCATCACGATATGGCTGTATCTCAATCACCTTACCGTTGGCAGTACGAATCAGCGTGGTGGTAGGGTCGCCATTCGGAAGCCATTGCAGGCAGAGTCCGTCCTTGCCTCGACCAGAGCCTTTCCCACAACCGATTTGGTATCCATGGCAACCAGTGTCTGCATACGGTCGCCGCGGTGAATGTCGAGCGCCTGTGCCACAGGGCCGAGACCGTGAGTGGCATACACATCGCCGCGATGCTTCATGTTGTAATCCAGGCGCCAGCCCAGCTTGTCGCCCTCGCCGTTCTTCCAATAATGGTTCCAGAACGGGCTCAGGTTATGGATATACGCGCCCTGCGCACGGATTACCTCACCGAATACGCCCTGCTGCGCCATATTCAGCGTATTCATCTCGAACCAGTCGTAGCAGCAGTTCTCCAGAATCATACAGTGCTTGCGGGTCTTTTCACTCATGTCGACCAAGGCCCAGCACTCTTTCAGATTCATGGCTGAGGGCACTTCGATGGCTACATTCTTGCCGTTCTCCATAGCGCACATCGCCACGGGGAAGTGATGCAACCAGTCGGTGGCGATATACACCAAATCTATATCATCGCGCTTGCAGAGTTCCTCATACCCCTTTTCGCCGGAATATACGGCTGCTTTGGGCAAGGATGCCTGCTTCAGATATTTCTGGCACGCCTCGGCACGTCCTTGTTCGTAATCGCAAAGCGCCACGATCTGCGTACCGGGGATATGGGTAAACCGCTCCACAGCTCCGGGGCCACGCATTCCCAAACCTACGAAACCCACGCGCACTACCTCCATTTTAGGCAGTGCCAGACCTATCACGCTTTTCCGGTCTGCCGGACGCTGGGGAGTTTCAACGACAATCGTTCCATTCTCCCACTGCCACTGAGTTCCTTTGTCGTTTGTCTGCACAGTGGATGTCGGTGAAGAACAGGCGCATAATGCGACACATGCGCCCAATAATAATAATACTTTCAAGCTCTTCATGCTTCTCAAATTTAAAGTTAATCGATACGGATACATCTTTTCGCTGTTCCGGTTTATTTATGTGTCTCCACAATCTTGGTAGGCGCCATTTCCATATTCCGGCGGTCAACCTGGCGGACTACGGCAGCAGCCAGTTGCAGGAAAGCGCGTCCGGTCACAGTATTCTCGTCCAAAGCGACGGGAGTACCCTTGTCACCGCTCTCACAGATGCTTTGCACAATGGGAATCTGCCCCAGCAGAGGAACATTCATCTGCTCCGCAAGCTGCTTGGCGCCTTCCTTACCGAAGATGTAGTACTTGTTCTCCGGCAGTTCGGCAGGCGTAAACCACGCCATGTTCTCTACCAGACCAAGGATAGGCACGTTCACCTTATCATTCGTAAACATGTTGATACCTTTGCGGGCATCGGCCAGAGCCACCGCCTGCGGCGTGCTGACAACAATAGCTCCCGTCATGGCAAGCGTTTGCACTACGGTGAGGTGAATATCGCTGGTTCCGGGCGGAAGGTCTATCAGGAAATAATCCAGTTCGCCCCAGTCGGCATCGGCAATCAACTGTTTCAGGGCATTGCTTGCCATACCGCCGCGCCACAGGGTAGCCTGGTCGGGGTCTACGAAGAAACCGATAGACAGCAGCTTGATACCATACTTTTCGATAGGGATAATCAAATCACGGCCGCCGATGTTCTCTGCATACGGACGTGCATCTTCCACCTGGAACATCTTGGGCATGGACGGACCGAAGATGTCGGCATCCAGTAAACCTACCTTATACCCCAGTTTGGCAAGGGACACAGCCAGATTTGCCGATACGGTGGACTTGCCTACACCGCCCTTACCGGAAGACACGCCGATGATGTTCTTCACCTGCGGCAACAGTTTGCCCACTTCCGGGCGTGCCGCCTGACGGCTTTCCGTGGCAATCTTCACTTCCACTTCCGGTGAAACGTAAGTATGTATCGCTGTCTCGGCAGCTTTCACCATGGACTTCATAAAGGGGTCGGTCGGCTTCTCGAAGATAAGCGAGAAACTGACCTTCATCCCGTCGATACGCAGATTGTCGGCAACCATTTCGGCCTCAACGAGGTTCTTCTTGTTGCCGGGATAACGCACCGTTGCCAGTGCATCGAGGATTAATTTAGGATAAAGAGTCATGTTATTTACTATTTTAAATTTTCAACGGTTTGAGATAACCGTTTGAGAAATAAATATTCAACTGAGCATTTGAGTAGTAGTAGTAACGAATTAGCAACCTGCGAATTCCAGCGATTTGCAGTGCAATGTTGTCAAATAACTCTGTCACAAAAGTAAATAAATTCTTTAGTCAGACAAAGAGTTTATCTACTTTTTAGTCGTAATCGGTTCTATTTAGTCGTAAATAGTCATAATTCGCCATATTTAGTCGAAAAACGAGACTTAAGACTATTTTACATACCATATTCTACCCTTGACTATAACTATTTCCGCCTCTTTCATCTCTGCAAGGATATTTCCAACCATTCGTTCCTGCTGTTCCGGGGTCTTATTTCTGGGAAGAACATCTCTCAGATAATCGAATATAGCATCCCGTTTAGCTCCGACCGAACCCGCATTTTGGAGATACTGCAAAATCATATGTTGTAACTTAGCTTTATCCAATCCTCTGTTATGGGTATAATACGGCAATTGCCTTGTCTTTTTAGCAATATCAAGTGATATGTTATACTCTGAAGTATCACCCTCCAATAGTCCCCTATTCAATAGAGCAACCACATCTTTTTCAGAAATACGATGCCTTTTCTGCACTGCATCCAATAATATGCAGTCCTCCAATGTAAGAGTATTGTTTTCTTTGAGCAATTCAGTATATTTCTCATTAATTGTATTGCCATATATTTTTACTCCAACTTCCTTATTGAGTGCATCTATCTCATAATCCGGCATTGGGAAATGACGCTTCCATTGCTCGTTGAACATCTTCTTGATACCCCGACTCACGGTGTCAATCATATTGAAATTTACCATAGCACGGCAAAGGCATTCGTTGCGGAAATAGCGTTGAGGTCCTTTGGTTGTCAACACATTTTGCAATGTACCCGGAATGAAACTACCACCGTTGGCGTAATAAAGATAGCCGGGATTTTCAACAAAGTTGATACGCTGCTGTAATGTGTAATCCTGATGAGCTATGGCATTGTGCAAAGCTTCACGGATGGTATAGTCATCATATTGCTTCATCGTTTCCGGAAACAATGTACCTCCGGGAAGTTCCCTCATTGTAAGATTGCGTATCTTACTTAAAATTTGGTCTACAGTAAGAATAAACGGTGCAGTGAAGTGTTCGTAATCTACCACTTCTTGCCGTTCATCTCTCAAAGTCCAAGTTACCTCAACTACAGCCGGGCGAAGTTTGAAGACTGAAACAGGCTTGCCCAACAGTATAATGGCGGCACGAGTCAGTTTTCCGTCTATCATTATACCGCTATTCGACAACAATTCTTCCACTGTCCAAGCATCTATTTCTTCCGCCGGAATCTTAGAGGCATGTACTTTCTTGAACATTACACGGGCTTTGGCTACCGCCAATTCGTCTAAATCTGTCAATACCGCATTTGGAACAATCTCCGCCGACCAGTCTTTTGCCTCAAAAACAGGTTCTTCAAGGATTGCCGCAAGTCGTTCCGGTGTCATTTCCACCAATGAATCTTCCACCCGCTGCCATGCCTTCTTATGGGCATACACCGGGCGGCGGGGCAAATGTTTCGGTATATGGATTATCCATACCGTCTTATGGCTATCCTCTGTTGTGTATTCATCTATACTTAACCCCTCAGACGACAAGTTAGTGCAATGTTCCAATAGTTTCCACACGGCAGATTGTGCGTTCAAATAAAATTTGGATATGTCCGTGCCCACAATCTCCAAAGTCTTATCCTGCCCGCCAATTACAAGATGCCCTCCTTCCATATTGGCTATGGCTGCAACATACGATATTACATCATTCTTTTCGTCTCCTGCAAATAAGTTTTTGAGATTCTTCATCTCTTTCCACTCACAACGAGCATTCTCTTGTGGAAACTCACGAAGCAGATATTGTTGAAGTTCTTGTGAAGTCATAATAATTAAGATCCAGATGAAGAATTTCAGAATCAATCATTTTTGCTATACTTTCAGCTCTCATGTTTGGATTAAAACCCATAGCAGGCTCGACAACCATTGTTTATTTGCCGGTCTGGAGACTACTGCGCTTGCTGCGGTTGTAGCTGCGGTACTCGTCCAATTCTATCTCTACATCGGGTTCTTGCAACTCTCCGCACTGAGGAAGCCGGAACTTGACGTATTTTATGGTCAGGCCGCGGTCCAGCCACTGCTGTTCGTAATAGGTGCGGATGCCGAGAATATCATCCACCAGTCCGGAGTGGTAGAGGTCGTCGGTGATGAACTCTACGGGAAGCCCGGTCTTCTCTATCATGTAATTGGTGTAGGTGAACCTGTAGGTGCTGTCGGTCTTTACATGGATAGTGCCGCCGTCTTTCAAGAACTTGCGGTAGCGTTCCATGAAGTAGGTGGACGTAAGGCGGTTGGTGGCTTTCTTCATCTGCGGGGCGGAGAACGTGAGCCATATCTCGCTCACTTCGCCCGGAGCGAAGAAGCGGTCTATGATTTCGATGTTGGTACGCAGGAAGGCAACATTTTTCATGCCCAACTGCAAGGACTCGGTAGCTCCCGTCCACATGCGCGCCCCTTTGATATCTACGCCGATGAAATTCTTGTCGGGAAACATGCGTCCCAGTCCCACCGTGTACTCTCCACGGCCGCAGCCCAGCTCCAGCACAATCGGATTATCGTTCTTGAAAAACTGTTGATGCCAGTTGCCCTTCATCTCAAACGGCACGTTGTCTACCGCCGAGTACGGATATTCAAACACGTGCGGATAACTCGCCATATCGGCAAACTTCTCTAATTTATTCTTTCCCATTCGTATGTATTAAAGTGTTTCTACCCGACCGGTATAATTATAAAAAGTACGGTCGGCATAGCATTGGTGAAACAATGCGTATTTATCAATGCCCGTACAATGACAAACGCCCAGCCGTTGCGGCAAATGGCTTTCAAGGAAACGGGCTATCACATCAAATTTCTCTTTCTCGGTATTACGGATATGGAAACCTCCCAATACCAGTTTCAGCGAGGTCTGCGGAAAATATTCCTGCACCGCACGGATGATATTCGTAATGCCCCGGTGCGAGCAGGCACTCAGCACGGACACTTCAGCGCCCTGTTTCAACACCAGCGCCAGTTCGTCCGTAAAGGTATCGGCCTGTTTCCGCCCTTCCGCCCACGTGAAGAAGTGTTCAAAATGCGTATCTTCTTCATCCGTAACAGGCAACTGCGGAAAGACAAACACACCGCGGCACAATTCAGTAACCTCATCCACAAAACGGAAACGGGTGCTGTCCAAAGCATTGGGCTGCATCACTCCGTTTTCCCGTTCATCCTTGAACTTCGGCCGGAAAAGTTCTCTCTTGCAGATAACCTGTGCCTTGTCGTTCACGGCAAGAAAGTGATGCAGTCCGCCGGTGTGGTCGCGATGTCCGTGCGACAGTACCAGAAAATCCACCTCCTTCAAGTCAATCCCAAGTATCCGGGCATTGCGTATGAAAAGGTCGGAAGCTCCGGTATCGAACAGCAGGCGATGCTCACCCGTATCAACAAGCAGGGAAAGCCCGTGCTCTCCCTGTAGTCCCTTGCCGTAAACCGAATTTTCCACAAGGGTTGTAATCTTTATGCTCATGCGTTATTCCACGACAGTTACCCAACCGTGCGTATCGGGCTCGTCACCGAATTGGACAGCACGCAATTTGTTGTACAGCTCCGTGCAGACCGGTCCCGGTTTTCCGTCTTTGGCAATCACGTACGACTTACCGTTCTCCACATCGTCGATGCGCTCTATCGGACTGATAACGGCAGCCGTGCCGCAAGCGCCCGCTTCCTCGAAAGTAAGCAGCTCTTCTTCCGGAACCGGACGGCGTTCTACTTTCATGCCCATATCCTCGGCCAGTTGCATCAGGCTCTTGTTGGTGATGGACGGAAGAATGGAAGTGGATTTCGGAGTGATATACGTATTGTCCTTGATACCGAAGAAGTTGGCTGCGCCGCACTCGTCGATGTATTTCTTTTCCTTGGCATCCAGATAGAACTCGCAGGCATAGCCCAAATCGTGCGCTTTCTTATTGGCGCGCAGGCTGGCCGCATAATTGCCGCCCACCTTGTAGACGCCTGTGCCCAAAGGTGCGGCACGGTCGTATTCGCGGATAATAACGTACGGATTGGTGGAGAACCCGCCCTTGAAGTAAGGACCTACCGGCGTTACAAACACGACAAACAGGTATTCTTTTGCCGGATGTACGCCTACCTGTGCTCCCGTCCCCACCAGCAACGGACGGATATACAGGGAAGCTCCCGATTCGTAAGGCGGAATGAAACGCTCATTCAGCTTCACAACCTTAAGAATAGCCTCTTTAAAGCGTTCTGTCGGCAACTCAGGCATCAGGATGCCACGGCAGGTAGACTGCAAACGCGCCGCATTCTCTTCCAAACGGAAAATACGTACCTTGCCGTCTTTGCCCCGGAAAGCCTTCAAACCCTCGAACGCTTCCTGACCATAGTGCAGACAAGTGGCTGCCATGTGCATAGGAATGGTTTCCTCGCTGCATACTTCCAATGCGCCCCACTGTTCGTTACGATAGTAAATTCTCACATTGTAATCTGTCTTCATATAGCCGAACGGCAGATTAGCCCAATCCAGTTCTTTCATAACTCGCTCGTATTAATTTAATTTCAAGACTATCTATTTGTAACAAAAGTAATGGTTATTCTTCATATTTCCTAAAGAAGCACTGTTTTTTTACAACCTAAGAGTGACGATACGTTTTTTCCAACACATGCCAACTTTGATAAAAAGATAAGCAGCCAGATTTTCATTGGTAGAAACGTTCTGTTTCCCTTAGGAATACCCTAAGTTTACCCTAAGTAAACTGATAGTTTAATGCGGTGAAACGAATAGTTTACTTAGGATAAACTATTCGTTTTTCCTGATGAAACTTTCCATCTTTACAGAGAAAATACAAAATACAATGAGACCCTATTAATTAACCCCATTTTACACAATAAGGAAAAGCTACCGGTTCATCCTTTCCTCGTGGAGATAACAGTGTGACAGATGTTTTTCGTTTTTCAAACTTTATGTAGGTTTCCTGTAAAGCTTGTCCGATATACGCAATAATCTCCGATATTTTAAATTTCTGCTTAAATCTTCTTCAGAATTCTTTATTTTATCAAAGATTTTATCTTTCGTTTCAGGGCTTCCCGTTTGGTAGCTGACGTACCATGCTCAGCCATCACCACAGTACCTTCCTTGTCTATAACAACGGTAAGAGGAAAACCGTTGTTACCTACGTATTTATAAAGTACGGTATCGTTTACAAGCGGAATCCAGTTAAATCCGCGGCTCTCTATGACGGGGCGGGCTACCTTAGCCGACTCAAAAGTAGACGAGAAAAACATCACGCCGGGCATCTCGTCTTTCCAGGCAGATAACTCCGGCATCTCGGCACGACACGGGCCGCAACCGGTGAACCATACGTTCAGCACCATTACCTTCCCCTATACATCGGCATTGCTCCACGTCCTGC